>OHQZ01000156.1_pt1 | contig 35245 bp, 33 predicted proteins | sample 1578281 | NCBI WGS metagenome assembly OHQZ01 (sample SAMEA3879589, study PRJEB24766) | human gut metagenome | biome: human-associated habitat; feature: feces | place: USA | collected 1985/1987
ATCTTCAGTGCTTATCAGTAATTTTTGTGCGAGAAATTTTCGCCTTTCAGAGCTGTACATTCTAATATTTTTGCTATCCTATAATAAATTGTAATCTTAAAAAATATTAAAGTCATGTTACTTGTATATTTTTCCAGACACGTAGTATAATATAATACATTACTTTATACATCGTAATTCTTTATCCTTTGAGATAACAACAGGAAAGGTAACTTTTATGCTATTTAACTCTTTCAGCTATGCCCTTTTTCTTCCTATCGATTTTATTCTATACTGGATAATGCCGCAGAAATTCCGCTGGATTATCCTTCTCCTTTCCAGTTATTATTTTTATATAAGCTGGGGGCCTCAGTATCTGGCAGTCATACTTCTTACCACACTTGTTTCCTATGCTGCCGCTTTGTTAATGGAAGGAAGACATAACGGTACACTTTATTCCAGGACACTGCTTACTGTCTCGGTATTAATTTGTATAGCAATTTTATTCTTTTTCAAATATTTTAATTTTTTTACAGAAAATATTGCTTTGCTGTTTCAGAAAATATCGATTCCCATACAGCCGTTTACATTGAAGCTGGCGCTTCCTATCGGGATATCTTTCTACATTTTTCAGACCATTAGTTACCTGATAGATGTATACCGCGGTGATATTCGTGCAGAAAAACATTTAGGCATTTATGCCGTTTATATTTCTTTCTTTCCCAAGGTTATGCAGGGACCTATAGAAAGAGGTAAAAAACTTCTTCCCCAGCTGCATTCCAGGCATGCCTTTCAGTATAGACAGGCTTCATATGGCCTGAAACAAATGGCCTGGGGCTATTTCAAGAAACTGGTTCTTGCAGACAGCCTTTCCGTATATGTAAATCAGGTATATAATGATTTACCTTCCTATAAAGGCTTTTCGCTTATTCTTGCCACATTTTTCTTTGCCATACAGCTTTACTGTGACTTTTCAGGCTATACCGATATTGCGCTTGGTTCTGCCAAAATACTTGGAATTAACCTGACACAGAACTTCAAGGCCCCCTATTTTGCTTCTTCTATTAAGGATTTCTGGGGAAGATGGCATATTTCCCTCTCCTCCTGGCTGCGGGATTATATTTATATTCCTTTAGGCGGCAACAGAGTTGGAAAAGTAAGACATTCTTTAAATATACTGATTACCTTTCTGGTAAGCGGATTATGGCATGGCGCAAGCTGGAACTATGTATTATGGGGCGGACTTCATGGAGTATTCCAGATTATTGAAGGTTTTTTTCCATGGAATTCTAAAAAAAGCCCCTTCCAAAGAAATAAGCATTACCACTTTCTACTATGCCTTATCACTGTTCCATGTACCTTCCTGCTTGTTTGCTTTGCATGGATATTTTTCCGTGCTGCCACCATCCAGGACGCATTTTATGTGATTTCTAATATGTTTGTCGGTATCGCACAATTTCCCACATATATCCGTGATTGTGCGTTGCAGATTGGACTGACCTTCAGTCATTTGTCATATAACTGCCTTCCGCTTGTTCTTCTGTTTTTGTATGATTTGGCATCCTTAAAAACTGATGTTATCGCATTTATTTCCAGACAGCGCTTCTTTATCAGATGGCCTGTTTATTTATTCCTGTTACTGGTTATCCTGCTTTTTTCTGAGAAAGGAGTATCAACAGAATTCATTTATATGCAATTCTAAGATAAATAAATTATGAAATCTTTTATTGTTAAAAGTGTCCTTGCTGTCTGCCTTACACTTTGCTGCCTGTTTTATCTTGATATTATGTATGAACAGAAAACCAGCGATCCAATAGCTGAAGTCAATAAATTTAATTTTGTTCCGGAGGGCATACAGATTGCAAACATAGGAAGTTCTCATGGTGATGCCGCCTTTAACTGGGATTCCCTGACTAAGGAACGTAACTTTAAATGCTTTAATTTTGCACTTGCCAGCCAGCCCTATAAATATGACTATGCCCTTCTTAATATGCATCAAAATGACTTGGCTGAAGGAGGCATTGTATTTATACCGGTTTCCTACTTCTCTTTTAACTCAGAGGCGGTAACTCCGGAGGATATTGAAGCAATCAGCGTACGTTACTACCGGATATTATCTCCGCAGTATAATCCGGATTACAGTCTTTACAAGGATCTTGTGGCAATTCGCTTTCCTATACTTTCTGCCGGCGATAAAATCTTTGAGCTGTTTAAACCGCCGATTACCTTCCCATCCTTGTCGGAAAACAGACAGAATATTGTTTATGCCGCAGAAGCAAACATGGAAGAAGGTACGTCCGGCAACACGGTATCTGACAATGAAATGGAGCTTGTTTCTGAAAACACACCTGTCCCAGACCCTGCCCCGGTTTTCCCTGAAGAAATATATGGCGCCGAGAAAATACAGGAATTTGAAGCCAAGGGTTACGCCAGATATCAGAGGCATTTTGAAAATAAAACCGATTATTTTCAGGATGATAAAAAACAGGAATTAATTAATATCATTCTGCTATGCAAATCAAAAAAGGTTACACCGGTTTTAATCACCACCCCTTTTACTGTTTATTACAATCAATATGTCTCCGACCAGTTTTTATATGATTTTTATACTGTAATCAATGAAATCGCAGTAACACAGGGAGTATCCTATTATGATTATTCTCATGATGAACGTTTTGAAACCAATCTCCAGTATTTTGGAGATGCGGACCACTTAAATCCGGAAGGCGCCATTTATTTTACAAATCTTTTAATGGAAGAAGTTCCTGAACTAAGCGCCTATCTGGCCTCTCATTGATTGCATAATAAAAGCTTACAGCCATGCCCAAAAGGGCCCTTGCTGTAAGCTTTTATTTTAAGATAATGTAACTGTTTAGGACCCCACTTTAGGTCCAGATGATTTTTTGTACAAAACAGAGAAATTTAAAAATCTGTTTTGCAATCTGTTCCATGATTTCTGTGGATAAATCTTCCTCAATAATCATGAGACTTGATTTGCTGTGGATTACTCCACAGACATCTTAAATAACCATGTTTCAAAGCCACAGTCCGTGGATTTTGAATAGTTTTAGTAACACTTGAACCTTGAAATTTTATACTTATCCACCGTCATTTTGACCATATGAATCATTATGCCTGGTTTTCCTGTAAAATATAGATATAGAAAACAGGAAAGAAGGTGGTCTGGATGCCAATTAATATTACAGAAGAATTCGTTCGAAATCTAATGGAGCAAAATGCTGCTCTTATTGAACAGGTTGCTGCTTTAAACGCAACTGTTAATGCACTTAACCAGACCATTAAAGAACTTCAGGAGCAGAAAAACAAAAACTCCAAGAATAGTTCAAAACCGCCTTCAAGTGATGGACTGAAATAAGGAACGAAAGAGAAAAGCCTTCGTGAACCTTCCGGTAAAAAACAAGGTGCTCAGCAAGGTCATTCTGGCACGCATATGGTAATTACCAGAGAACCCGATACAACACAAACTCTTATTCCGGATGCTTGCAAGAATTGTCCGAATTGGAAAAGATGCAAGGGTACAGCATGTGTCGGTGAAACAAGATACAAGGTTGATATCCAAGTCATCCAGACACTTGATGCATATGAATCCATGGAAGTTAAGTGTCCCAAAACCAACCAGACCTTGAAGGGTACATTTCCATCTGATATCAAAGGTCAGATCCAGTATGGGGAATCCATTGCATCCTTAATCGTAACACTGAACACGGTAGGTGCCGTAAGTGCAAAGCGTACTCAGGAAATCCTGGGTAGCCTGTTTGACCTCCCCATTTCTACAGGAACTGTTCTGAAGATGGTGTCCCGATGCGCTGCCAAAGTTAGTAGTGTTGTAGAGACAATTAAGGAGCACATGTGTAATAGTGCAAAGGCTCATTTTGATGAAACTGGTACCCGTGTGGATGGACACACTCGATGGGCGCATGTCGCCAGTGATGAATTATTTACATACCTGTTTTTCAGTTGTAAACGAGGGCACGCAGGTATGACGGAGATGGATGTACTTCCCCATTTCCACGGTGTTGCAATCCATGACTGCTGGGCATCCTATTGGAAATTCAATGTCCTCCATGCGATTTGCTGTGCTCATTTATTGCGTGAATTGAATGGAGTAATAGAAAACCATCCAGAGCAAACATGGGCACCCAGATTCAAAAAGCTTCTTTTGGATATGAAAAAGACAAAAGAAGACGCAATAGCAATGAATCTGGCAAGTGCTGATGAACATACGATTCAATATTATAATGAAGAGTATGATGCAATCATCCAAGTAGCATTTGCTGAAAACCCAATGGTTACAACGGAAGCAAAGAAAAAGGGTCGCCCTAAAAAAGGGAAAGTACTGGCACTCATTGAACGCCTGCAAAAATACAAGGGTGAAGTCTGCCATTTTCTAAAGGACTTCCAAATAGATTTTGACAACAATCAGGCGTTATACGCAGGATATTTTTATCCTCATCTTTTGCCCCATATAGCATAAATCAAGGCATTGTTCAATAAAAGATGTGGATAAAAATCCACCTTATCCCTGATAATGGAATCATCAAATTTATGGAGGTGATTCCACATGGAACAATACGACAAAAATGTAACTGTCATCCTTGAATTTCTTGTTGCAGAGAACTTCAGTTCATCTGTGATAAGTCTGCACCGGCTCTGCTACAAGGCATTGCGAAAACATCTGATTGAAGAAAAAATACTTTATTCTCCAGATGCCGCATATCGATGGATTGATGACAACAAAGCTTGCTGGACCTATCGTCAGCATACTGGCTGGAAGCATTGCGTTGACCAGCTGGAGGATGTATATACCAACGGGCTTATATTACCCGATCATTTGGGTGCAAGGGGCTCTGCCTACTGCCTGCTGTCAGAAACTTTGAAAGCTGAACTGGATGATTTTTTAGACAAGGGATTGGCCACTCCTGATGATGGCCGTTACCGCATCACATGCGCAAGGTTTTTATTGTACCTGCAAAACAAGGGACTACAAAGCATTAGACAGCTAGATTATTCTGGGTTACTGAACTTTCACAAGGATGATTACCACAAATCTTCCATCTCCAAAGATGTTTATGAAGATTTGATACGGGTGTTTTTAAGGTACAGTTCTGACCGGGGGAAATGCTCTTTGGGGTTTTCGCTTGCCCTTAACAAGCTGCTAATCCGTCAGATAGTGGAGATTCCTGATGCTGAATTATCAAGAACAGACCCAAATATATTGCCGGTTATTTCATGGTCGATTATAGAGAGATTTCTTCAGGAAATGGCTAATGCCCGGTATAAGAACACCGTCCTCAAAAGTACAAAACATATCCTGACACTTTACTATATTTTCCTGGATATGCATTCTTTCAGCAGGACCGAAGAAAACCTATGGTTATGGTTCGAACATGTAAAACCTTTCTTGGGTGCTGGATGGAAACAGCACAGGCGCAGTTTGTGCCAGTTCCTACACTATCTGAAAACTGGCATTATTACTACCAGCTATACTGGTAACCCATCTTATGTTCCCCCGGTTGACAGACTCCCTGCCTGGGCAAGTGACAGCATCTATTCCTATCTTGCCCTGCTTGAGCGTGAGGGATGGAAAAAATCGACCATAACCATGCACCGTTCCTGTTGCATCCGATTCTGTCAATATCTGCAAAAAGACGGGATAAATGATTTTAGCGAAATCACTACGGACACTTTGCAGGATTTTAACCGTAAGGATGTACATACGACGCCTGAGGGCAAAGCAGCTTATAACTGCAGAATAAGATGTTTCCTTATATATCTTTATGAACAAGGTATGCTCTGCAATCCCTATCTGTATAAAGCCCTTCCGACTATGTCAGCTCCACGCACAGTCATTGTGCGGACATTGTCTGCGGAGGATATAACCTATATATGGTCTGTCGATATTAATACGCTTTCACCTGTGGGGCTGCGGGATTATGCCATTGTTTGTATCGGACTGACCATGGGTTTCAGAGCTATTGACATCGTCTCTCTTCGTTTTGAAAATATCGACTGGAAGAGACGGAGCATATGTCTGACACAGAAGAAAACAGGCAAAAACATCGCACTGCCGATGCCGGTGAAAACAGGCAACATTTTGTTCAGATATCTTCGTGATGGCAGACCGGAAAGTGCCGATGTACATGTATTTATCAAGCACAAAGCACCTTTTAAAGGGCTTCATCGCTGCGTATGTGCAAAAGCCTTAAAACGGTTCTTGTCTCAGACAGATGCTCACAGCGATGGTTTTCATGTGCTTCGAAGAACATTTGCAACAAACCTGTTAAGAGGCAACACAAAAGCTGATCTTATTGCTGACTCGCTCGGACACAGCACGGACAGTACTGTGCATAAATATCTTTCACTCGATGAGGAGAGGATGCGGCAGTGCCCTATATCGATGGATATCGTTGGCATCTCTTTAAAAGGAGGTGTCTTCCATGCATAAGGATTTCAATTATTCCAGTATATTTGCAGATTTAATCAGTACTTATATACAGTCCCGTAGAGAAGCCGGTTTTATGTTTGAGAATCCTGCGTACTGGTTATTCCGCTTTGACCAGTTTTGCAAAGCCAGACAGGTCGATAAGACCGAAATAACAAAGGAACTCTATGATTCGTGGTCTGCAAAACAATTGAGCGAATCAAAAACCACGCAATCAAACCGATTACAGGCACTTAGATGCTTTTGTATTCATCTGAATACCATTGGCATACCGAGCTACATACCGACACAGCTTCCAAGACCAGAGAAAACAGTTCCATACCTGATGTCCGACGAGGATATCAGGGAGTTCTTTACACAGGTTGATCTATACGAATCAGATGCCCCGGTAAAAGCTTTTGAACGTCTCGCAACCGAATATAAGGTGTTGTTCCGGCTTATATACTGTTGCGGCCTCCGAAACAATGAGGCCTGTACCTTAAGGCTGGAAGATGTGGATACCGACAGTGGAGTACTGACAATTATTCACTCAAAGGGAAACAAGGATCGTATCGTTTATCTCTCTGATGATGTATGTCAGTTATGCACCGAATACAAACAATGGTTGAAGAAAGAATTGTCAGACACATATGGATGGTTCTTCCCTGGCAAATATCCGGATATATGTATCCCGAAAACATCCGTCGACCGAAAGTTTAATGAGTTTTGGAACTCCACACAAGCTTCTCAGAAGTGCGATAAAAAACCAACTGTGCATTGCCTGCGCCATGCCTTTGTAATTAAGAGGATAAATCTCTGGATGGAGTCAGACATCAGTCTCCGGGTGATGATGCCTTATCTCAGCAGCTATCTTGGGCACAAAGGACCAATGGAATCGTATTATTATTACCACTTGGTTCAGGATGCTTTTAATACAATCCGACGTAAGGACACCATAACATCTCGTGTGATTCCGGAGGTGCAGCATGAAGAATAAAGACTTTGAAAAGCTGTTTTTCTCCAAAACAAGGGATTTTCTCGATGAGTATCTCACAAAGCAATGTAGCCGCAGCCCTCACACAGTAAAAGCGTACCGGGATGCACTGACTGTATTTCGTAAATACGTTTCTGTACAGGGGTTGTCCCTTAAAACATTTGGTTTTCAGGACTGCACGAGAGACTTTCTTCTCGGATTTATGGAGCATCTGCAGAAAGAAGGTTATGCAAAATCCTCCTGTAATCAGCGTTTGGCGGCTATAAAATCATATATGTGGTATGTTGCAGACGGTGACATCACCCAACAGCAAACAGCGCTAATGGTATCCCGTGTTCCTTTTCTGAAAAATCCGGAAAAGGAAAAAGCCCTGCTATCAGAAGAATGCTTAAAAGCTCTCCTTTCAGCTCCAGGCAACCGTAAGATTGAAATACGCGATACCGCTATTCTGGTATTGCTGTACGATTCGGCAATAAGGCTGAGCGAACTGTTATCTCTAAAGCTAACAGATGTAAACCTAAAAAACACTACACCATATCTCAGGATTCATGGCAAAGGGGATAAAGAACGTATTGTATCCATATCTGAAGGTACTGTAAAACACTTGAAGAATTACATAAAGCTTTTTCATAATCAGGATACACCCGCTGCGGGGTATTTGTTTTATACACTAATTCACAATCAGACAAATCCGATGTCACCAGGCAATGTTGAGCGAATCATTAATAAATATGCCGAAAAGATACGCCCCGAGCATCCTGAACTGCCAGCTAAAGTACATCCCCATATGTTGCGCAGGACAAGAGCCACAAATCTTTATCAAAGCGATGTTGAGCTTGAATTGGTGTCGAGAATTCTCGGACATGCATCCACTCAGACTACCAGGATTTATGCAAAACCGTCCTTAGAGATGATAAAATCTGCCATGAATCGCAGCAATCCAGAGTTAAACGCCGAACAACCACTTTGGCCAGATGACGAAGTTGAACTAGCAAGGATTTTTGGAATCAGATAATTATGTTATCCTCATCTTTGACGACAAGACTACTGTATCTAAGCGCATTTTCCGAAAAGATGAGGATAAAAATATCCTGCGTATAAGCTCATTTATCTTCATATGAAGATAACTCAGCGAAAGAGATCTGCGCATGATCAAGACAAAAACTAAGGTATCCGGTTGCTTCAGAACCGAAGAAGGAATCCGTGATTACTTAACCGTAATGTCCTATATTGGCACTGCCAAGAAACATGGAAAAAATGCGGTTGAAGCTATAAAAAATGCATTTATGGGAAGACCTGAATTAATATTTGAATAATAGGCCTCCTAAACAGTTACGTTAAAAGAATGAATCTGTGGATGGAAGAAGGAGTTCCTTTAAAAGAAATGCTCCCCTTCCTCAGCCGGTACCTGGGTCATCAGAGCCCGGATGAAACATTCTATTATTATCATCAGGTTGCTGAAGCATTCCGTATCATCAGGGATAAAGATGAAACTGGAAGATATGTGATCCCAGAGGTAAATGCTTATGAATAGAAAAAAATCTCAGAAAAAACTGTTTTTTTCGAAGACCCTCGAATTTCTTGAGCATTATCTCCCGGATCAAGTATTAAAAAGTAGAAACACGGTTGAAACATATCGGGATGCATTGACAGTTTTCAGGCGATATGTAACAGATATCAGGCACCTGTCGATACGGTCATTCGGGTTTGAAGACTGTACACATGATTTTTTATTGTCATACATAGAGTTCCTAAAACAAAGTGGTAATGCTGAAACAACATGCAACAACAGGTTAGCTGCAATCAGAGCATACCTATGGTATGCTGCAGACAGTGATATTTCCCTGCAGACAGTAGCTTTGACAGCATCGAGAGTTCCTTTTCTCAAAGTACCTAAGCTGACACGGGAGGTGATATCGGAAGAAGCTCTTAAAGCATTACTTACAGCCCCCCCACACAAAGATTGGTCAACGGGATCAGCTGATTCTGATACTGCTTTATGATTCTGCCATTAGAGTCTCCGAATTATTATCCCTGGATGTATCTTCTGTAAATCTCAATGCGGAAATACCATATCTGAGGATATATGGAAAGGGTGATAAAGAAAGAATCGTTGCTATCACAGAAAAAACAGTCCGTCATTTAAAGAATTATCTGAACCTCTATCATCCAACAATCATTCCTGACCTGCCCTTGATCTATACAATGATCAAAGGTCGAAAAGACAGGATGTCTGTAGGAAATGTAGAACGCATCATAAAAAAGTATGCGTCTCAGATACGGTCACAGTACCCAGATTTTCCAGAACACTGCTATCCACACATGCTGCGTAGGACGCGTGCAACAAATCTATATCAGGATGGAACAGAACTAGAGCTTGTTTCCAGGATACTGGGACATTCTTCGACAGAAACAACACGAATCTATGCTGTCCCTTCTATAGAAATGATGCGAAAAGCAATGGAGACAGGAAGTTTATCAACGGATGAGAAACCATTGTGGCCAGATAATGAAGAAGAAATGGCACGTATCTGTGGGTTAAGATGAAAAATGTTATCCTCATCATTTATGATGTAAAAACGCTCAAATACAGCTATTCTCAGAAATGATGAGGATAAAAATATCATAAGAATAAACCAGCAGCAAGATATACTTTTTTGAATCCGACGGCGTCATTCAGCATAAGACATGGCTCCTATGACACTGCGGATGAATTCAGCAGAAGCATGGTTTGAGAGTTCCAAAGTAAAACCTCCGGGACAATGCAGCACAGCTGCTGTGTCTGGAGAAGCTGACAGATCCGTTTTCACAGATGCTGCCGGAACCGGCAGTTCAACAAAAGCAGGCTTACCTGTTTCAATGGAAGATAAGCACGCCATTCTCACCCGGCGCAGCCGATAGTAGTAGTTTGCTTTTGTGATTCCATTCAGTTCACACCAAGTGGCAACATCCATGCCCTTTGGACGGTTTTGACAGCCTCTGATCTGGTCTGCCCACTGCTGCAGGCGAATGTGCTCTGCAACGAAACTTGTTTGAGATTTCATAACTCATCCTCCTGGACTTGAGTCAAAAAAGTTGAGTGCTGAACTTTTTTGACTGATCTAGACTTGTAAGACAATTATCTCAAACTGTGACTATAATTGGAAGGTACTTGGGATACAGCGTTTACTTAATAATAAACAGAGTTTCCGGAAACCTCACCAGGTTTTCCATATTTTAGACAGCTTGCAACTGCTTTTGCATATAGGGAGCGTCCTTCTATCGTAAGATGAACACCATCCTCCAAATACTGATCTGCCGTATATGGAGTTATCCCCATCGTACTGTATGCATCAATATATAATGTGTTATTTGTTTCCGCAACATTCCTTGCTGCATTCGCATACTGTGTCAGCGTTCCCTGTCCGTAATCCTTCATATTACTGTCGGTGTACATAGCCCCATCTTTATAAAACTGACAATAGGTAGGTGAAATCAATAGTACCTTAGCCTGCGGACTGATCTGACTTAACAATAAAATCGCATTCCGCAAAGCACCGGCATAGCCGTGTGCATCCCAACTGTCACTTCCCTCGACTGCTATCGGAGCACCGGAAAAATAATCATTCAACCCATAAGCAATAATATAATAATCAACGGTCTGAGGATTTACGTTCCGAATAACACCTCCGGCAGGATAACCTTCCAAAAATTCAGGATCAACCTTTCCGGCAAGTATATTGCACATTCCCATAAGTGATGAAGAATCCCACTTTTCAAAATTATCCGGTGACTCCCCATCCTTCAATGTTGCTCTGCTGCCGCCTACTGCACAATTATACACATCTGCATTCATATAATTAGCAACCTGGGCAGCAATACCCGTATCCCCTCTGTCCATATCCCAGATACTGTCACCAAACACCACAATATTCAGTCTGTCTTCCTGAGGAACCTCCTCCTGAACCGTTTCTTCCTGCGGCACGGTTTCCGTAGCCTGCACCATTTCCGTTTCTGCGGGCTGACTTTCTTCCGCAGTAAACTTCTCCAGCTGCTGCTTCAATTCTTCGTTCTCCGCTGCCAATGATTCAATCTGTGCCTTTAACTCATCAATGTCATCCGTATCTGTACTTGCCGTTTCTTGTTTCCCGCAAGCAGAGAACAGAACTGACACTACCAACAGCAAAGCCAGCAAGGTCTTCTTCCTTTTTATCCGTATATCCATTGTTCATCCTCCTGTCTGTAATTCCACAGACAATATATCTGTCTTTTCTCTTATACAAGTATATGCTTTTTTAAATTCGCCCGCAATGGTATTCATAAAATCTTAAGGTAACCAGATTTTCACATCTCCTTTATTTTATCCTGATATCTGTCTTCAATATCATTCAGCTGAAGTTCAAAATCTCTTCTTCCTTTTATACCTATATTGTGAAGAATCAAACCTGCAAAAACTGACTGCAGCGCCGCAAGCTCCACAAAGCCGCAGACAATAAGCGTAGGAAATTTATCCACCATTCCGGTTTTTAAAAAATCTATAAATACAGGGACAAAAAAACCAACGGAAAGAACCGTCAGAACCACAGCTACAATACAGAAAAATGCTAACGGCTTATATTGTCTGAACATTTTCAATATAGTATTCAACACTTTTATGCCATCTGTATACGTATTCAGTTTGGATTCACTCCCCGCAGGCCGATCCCGATAATTCACCACCACATTATCCACCTGCATATTATTATAAACCGCATGAATTGTCATTTCCGTCTCTATTTCAAATCCCTTGGATAATACAGGAAAGGTCTTAACGAACTGATAGCTGAAAGCACGGTAGCCCGTCATAATGTCCCTTATATCCGAATGAAAAAGCATATTAATGCTCACTTTTACCAGGCCATTTCCCATGTTATGAAATGGGCGCTTGTTCTCCTGATAATAAGTAGAGGACAATCTGTCTCCAACTACCATATCCGAACCTTCCAGCAATACTTTATCCGCCATTTCCCTTGCATATTCCAATGGATAGGTATCATCCCCGTCAATCATGATATAACAGCGCGCATCAATTTCACGAAACATCCTCCGGATTACATTGCCCTTTCCCTGTTTTCGTTCATAACGGATAACAGCGCCTGCCTTACTAGCCAGTTCCACTGTCCTGTCACTGGAATTATTGTCATATACATAAATCACGGCTTCCGGAAGCGCCTCATGCGCATCCTTTACCACCTTTTCTATTGTTTTCTCCTCGTTATAGCAGGGAATTAAAACTGCAATTTTATCCATAATCTTCTCCTCACATGTACTGTATCCAGCCAACTTTAGAACCCCTGGTAAATAAATTCCGCCGTGCTAAAGCCCGGCCCGTAATATCCCAGTAAAATCACATAGAATAGCAATACATACCAGATGAGCCATCGGACAGGCATCGCTTTTTCCCTAATCCGTTCCCTCACATCGCCCTTACGCTGCATCAACGATACACCAAACAGAATCAGCAGGGATACGACCGCAATCGTAAACTCTATCCAGTCCAATCCCAATTCAAAAATCTGCCCTCCGATTAAAATCCCCGGATTAAACACAGTCGCAGCTGATTTCAGCATTTTCCATGCATCTCCCACGCTGGATGCCCTGAAAAACACAAACCCAATATTTACAAGGAAAAAAGTTCTGACAATCCGTAAAATATCCACTGCACGAGCTTTAGGATTAATGTGCAGTTTTTCCATACATTTTAAATACCAGGGTTCAAGCAATTCGCCGCTGACAATATAAAACCAGTGCAGCAGACCGGAACCAATAATATATTTCCAGTCCCCACCATGCCAAATACCTACTGAAAACCACAAAAGAAACATACCAGCAAATGTTGTTATCTGCTTTCCTCTCTTTTTCCCAAGCTTCTTTCTCATATCCTTACTCAGTCTGGTAAAAAAAGAAGAACGCAGCAATGGATAAAAAACATATTCTTTCATCCACACACCCAACGAAATATGCCATCTGCGCCAATACTCAGATATGTTCTTAGAAAAAAACGGCCTTCTGAAATTTTCCGGCAGCTTCAGTCCGAAGGTCTGGGCCAATCCTAATACAATATCCATACCACCGGAAAAATTCGTATATAGCTGAAATGCAAAAGCTACTGTTCCTAACCAGATATATACCCCGGGATATGCCTCGTAATTACCATAAATCGTATTAACAATCAGCGCCAACCTCTCAGATATCACCAGTTCCTTAAAAAAACCCCAAAGCATCCGCTGCATACCTTGCGTTACTTGTTTATAATCAAACGGATGCGGTTCAAAGAACTGTTCCCCATCCTCTCTGTAACGTAAAATAGGGCCTGACACCATCACAGGAAAAAACATCCCGTACAAAGCCAGCTTGGCTGGATTTTTCTGCGGCACAGCAATTCCAAAATAAACATCTACAACATATCCTATTAACGAAAGCGCATAATAGGATATGCCTAAAGGTACGAGCCAGTTAAAACCGGAAAGAATATCTTTCCCGGCACCAAAGAAAGAAGCAGCGGCATTAATCGTATGAATACCAAAATTAATATATTTCAGAAAAAATAACGCCGCCACATTTGCAAAGATCACAAAAAGAAGCGCCGCTTTACGCCGCTTCGCCGCATCCTTCCCCCGTTCCTTCAGCAGGGCCTCTTCTTCCTGTGCTTTCATCATCCAATAAATTCCGGCAAAGCTTACCGCCACAGCCAGAATCGGATAAAGTATCAGGAGCGCGTTTCCGGAACAAAGATAATAAAAAATGCTGGCTATAAGGAGAACTCCCCACTGCCACCTTTTGGGGAGAACATAATACAAAATTAAAACTATCCCATAAAATACAAGAAAGTAAAAGGATGTTATACCCAAAATTTAGTTCCTTTCCGGATTATTTTTCTTCTGTTCCACTCAGTCATTTAACTGACTTATTATAATATCTGCCATCTCTCCCACATTTTTCATAGACACTACCTGCCCCATATTAAATTTTACACCAAATTCCTGCTCCACTGCTGCTAAAAGATTAATATGCTCCAGGGAATCCCAGTCTTCAATATCATTTGATGTAGTGTTATCTGTAACACTAATGTTTTCATCATCGAAAACATCCCTGAATACTTCATTTAAAGTTTCAAAAACTGCTTCTCTTGTCATTTTGTCCTCCATCTCACCGTATAACGGCCTATTCATTTTCCTTAATTTTTATATATTTATTTTTATTCTCATAGTCCTTTGTTATTTCAAACATCCAGACCGTGTTTCCTTCTGTCCCGCTTATCTTTTCGAATCCCTGAAGGCCATAAAACTCTTTTACCATCCCATTCTTAGATGTAGGATAATAATAACCATAAACAGTAGTTATCCCCCTTTTTTTGCATTCTCCAACCAAACAGTCCATCATGGCGAACTCCATATCACGTTTCAGAACCCTGCAGCTCATCAGCCAAAGATCAATATGAAGCGCTTTTACCGGCCCTTCTTCCTCATGGCCGATGATAACTGAGACCACGCCATTATCGCCGAATTTATCTTCCAGCTTGCCATACAGGGTAACATACTCCTTCTTTTGGGCAAGCAGCTCAATTTCCGCCTGTGAATATCGTCTGGTCGTCAGGTTAAACTGACTGCTCTTATTCGTTAACTGGGCAATTCGGGCCATATAAAGGGCTTCAAAGGGCCTTATAACCGCACGCATTCCCAAAGAAGTCAGATATTCACCATAATCGGTGAAGGACGCCTGCTGCTTTGTCCGCAATGCGTTAGCCTTATACATTTCATTCCGCTTCCGGTCATCCTCCGAAAGCTGTGTGACTTCAAAATATCCATTATGGTCAAGAACCCTGATATACTGTTCCGGCGTTCCTATTTCAGGAACCGCGGCCCCCTGTGCATTTACCCGGACAATTTCCCGTTCTGCCGGATTATCATCCGCAAACACAAGACTGTCCGGCAAAATATTAAGCTCGTGAGCAATCGCCAGCATATTTTCACTCTTAGGTTCCCAATTCGCTTTGATGATAATAAAATCATCCGGGTTAACCACTCCGTCAGGATGGTTCAGGCCAGCAAGCGCATTTTCTTCCTCATTTTTAGAATTTACATTCAGCATGACGCCTATATCTTTCAGAGATTTAACATATCCCTGAAATTCCGCATATACCTGTCCCATTGAGGTTTCCGGTCCGATTTCCAGATTTTCCACCCCGTCATCCCCTACAATACCTCCCCATAAAGTATTATCAAGATCAAGCACCAGTGATTTCTTATTTTTACCATAAATAGACTTGATAATATTGGCAATATTGTGTGTAAGCCAGGGTACCGCCTTCAGGCACAGCGCATACTTATACATGTGCCAGTAAAAAGTATCCGCCCATTCATCCAGGCCGTAAACCGCTGACTGGTAATTAATGTCATTAATGTAAAAATTACTGTTTTCTCTGGCATATGCGGCAAATTTTTCATTCAAACGGTTGACAAAAAAGGTCCTGCCTCCAGGATTTACACAATCCTGATTTCCCAACAGCCTGTAAAATGGGTACTCCATATTATTCTGGATAATAGGACAACTCCAGTTTTCCCTGATTTTTTCCCACATACTGCGGAAGTGTTCATATTGGTGCTCCAGCAGCTCTTCCATCATTTCCGGTGTATCCGTTACGGAAGGCCATGCGGAAATATTTCTGTTACTTGTATGGACATAAACTATATCCGGCCGAAAGGCATTAAGGGCTTCATTTCCAAATACAGCATCTTCCCAGTATTGCCCGTATTCCGATTCATAAAAAGAAGGCTCTATCCCCTGATTAAGAAGAAACAATTCCAATATGCGAATGACGTCATGGGTGGTACTGCCTCCCAAAACCGCAATATTTTTCTTAATACGGCGGCTTCCGTCGGATAACAGCTGTCTTTTCAGGCTTTTGGATTTCTTTAAAATGAATTCACTGTCAAATGGATATTCCAGTTCTTTTAACATTGGCCGCTCCCGTTTTCTTATACATGAATTAGGACAAGCATTGCTTCCACGCTTGTCCTATATTACCATATTTTATGCAATCCCGCAATTAATATTCCGTCCAGTCTTCCCTGGGGACACCGGAGACACTGTCAAATCCATAATATGCGGCATATGCAATATTTAACCAGTATTCCGGACTTGCCGTAATGTCCGAATTATAACCGTCGCTATATTTGGTCTCAAAATCGGGCCTCAGCATAGGAACCGTTACATCCTTCACGCCATTCTCAGCCTGTTCGGTAAGATAAACGTCTCTCTCATGATATTCGCGATAAATTCTTGCCAGATTCGCTCCACTCTCCATATAAGTAAAAAACATAATGAGACACATCACCGAAATCATTCCTGTCTTTAAACTCCGAAAAATTATTTCATTTTCCTCCACATATACAAAGAACTGTACAACGGCTACTATCAAAAAAATTCCTGCACCGAAATATGCCCTGGGCATGGGTTCGGGAGTCAAAATCAATGCAAAGCAGGTAGCCAGAAATGCAATTAACCATAAAATACCGTTGCGGCAGTTTTTCCACAAATTTTTCAGGTTATGCTTTTGATATAAGACTATAATAAATAATAGCAGAATTATGACTAACAATATAAGGAAATTATTCTTTATAGCCAGTATTATTTTCTGGAACCGGGATACCAGGGCAAACAATCCTGTATGCTCTTCCTCCTGTACCAGTACACGTGCTGCATTACCCGGTGCCATTATCATAAATAAAAATCCTGTCAACTGCCCCACAATTCCAGCCACCATATAAAACGCAGGTTTTTTATTGTCTCTGTTATTATACCACCAGAAAATAACAAGCATCAAAGACATCAATATTCCGCCACCGGATGTATTCTCATTGCACCATCCTGCAGCGATTCCGGTAATAAACAGTAAAACTGCCCAAACCACTCTCTTCTTCAATCTATCCGATTTCTTTAAGCATGACCTATATAACGTAAGAAATGCAAGAATAATTGCCGAACCCCACAAATAATTGCAGGCGCCGGTTTCCCAAAGCACCGTTTGCCTGAAAACGACCCCAAACATCCATATCAAAAGATTAGTCAGCAGATAAACCGGAACATCATATTTTTTTCTGCCTTCTATATTCAGATAAATCAATAAGGCCAAGCCTACAAAAACTAAAGAATTAAAGATATTAAAAACCATCTTATTACCCATCAAAAAACACCTGAGAATCAGATGGCATACAGAACGTCCGGACCAGGTCATATACTGCTGATATTCCTGCTGCACCACCCCAGCAAAGTTCCCTGCCATCTGAACCTCTTTGGAGTAAAAAAGGTCATCCGACATCATGGGAGTCAGCACATTAAAAATAAAAATCAACAACCATGATACAATAATTGCCATAAGAAACAGCAGCTTCTTTTTCTTCTCCAAATTCATTATTTCTCCTCAAACTGCACTGTCATAACCGCTTCCTTTTCAAGCCTTCTACCCTTTGACAAATAAAACTGCTTCGCGCCCTCGCTGATGAACTCTTCTCCCATTTCCTCCGGGCTTAAGCTTCCCGGGTGAAATAATATCTCCAGTGTCCTGGACTTGTCCGCCGCTTTCTCCTTCATTCCTGGCAGCAATGCCGCGATTCTTTTCCTATCCATATGCCCACTCATCAGCACCCCCCAGAGGAACATAGAAGGATTCTCAGCCTGCCAGGACGGCCTGTTCTTTTCGATGGTTCTTTCCATCCCCAACGCATAAAAATTCAAAAGAAGATTCTTGATCCAGTTCACAGGACGATAACTCTTCCATAGAGATACCTTTTTTAAATAAGGCATTATCGGTTCCTTCGTAATCCTGATGTACTCTGTCCTGTAACGCTGCTCCACAATAACCTCAAGCAGCGCCCAATAACAGAGCGGAAGCATCTGCGTATGCTGATGCCCGTCAAAACGAAGAGGCTGCTCTTTGCCAAAGTGCTCCAGGAAACGATCCGTCTGTGCTTTTATTTCCGCTTTCAATTCTCTTTTTATCGTCATAAACATTCTGGGAGAATAATTCCACCGGAATAAATCCCCCCAGGTGATACAAAAATACCCCTGCCCGTCTACCAGATGGCATACCTCTTCCGGCTCAGCCGTACAATGACCCTCAACAAAATTAAGATGTACGGTTAAAAGCGGCTGCCGGGGCCACTCTGCCTTTTCCCGGTGGAATTTTTCCGCACAATCCTTGTAGCATCTCATATTGGTAAGAACACTGATACTATCCAGTTTCCCTGCCCTCAGACACTGCAGGATATCCTCCGAGGTATCGGGTGTCAGAGCATAATCATCCGCATGAATATCTATTCTGCACACTCTTCTGTTTCCTTTCCTTCTTCACCGTCAGCCGCCCGGGACTCCTTCCAGATAACGGCTTCAATAATATAACGGGGACGCGCCTTGGTTTCTAGATATATCTTCCCAATATATTCCCCCACGATTCCCAGTGAAAAGATAGTAAGACCACCCATGAGAAGGGACACCACCAAAGAAGTGGTATATCCAGGCACATTCCTTCCCGAAAACCAGTCGATGATACAGTATATAATCATAGCAAAGCTGAACAGACTTACCAGGAACCCCAGAATGGTAATCAACTGAATCGGCCTGGTACTCATGGAAGTAATGCCGTTGGTAGCCAGGGTCACCATTTTTTTAAGGGTATACTTGGACTGCCCCGCTTCTCTTTTCTTTACATCAAAATATACCACATCGGACTGGAAGCCCATTGTCGGAATCAACCCTCTCAAAAAGAGATTTACCTCCCGGTATTCCGCAAGCGCGTCCAGCGCCCGTTTAGATAACAGCCTGTAATCCGCATGGTTACTCATGACATTGCACCCCAACAGATGCATGAATTGATAAAACATATTTGCACTGAGCTTCTTAAAAAAGCCATCCGTATCACGATCGTTCCTGATCCCGTATACGATTTCACAGCCTTCCTGATAGCGTTCTACAAACTCGTCCAGCGCTTCTATGTCCTGCTGCAGATCAGCGTCTATGGTAACCACCATGTCGGCATGCTCCCTTGCAGTCATCATACCTGCAAGAATGGCGCTTTGATGACCATAATTTCTGGAGAAGCAAAGCCCGGAAAAAACAGTGTTTTTTTCACATAACCCCTGTATAATCCCCCAAGTCCTATCACGGCTTCCGTCATTTACAAACATTATTTTACTTTTTGGGGAAATCAGCCCCCCGTTTATAAGCTTTTCATATTTTTCAAGCATCACCGCTGCAGTATGAGGAAGAACTTCCTCCTCATTATAACAGGGCACTACAAGATACAGCGTATTTCCCCTGTTTTTCAATTTTACCTTATCCATGGCACCATTTTCCTTCTGCATATTATTTTTTATCTATTACCATAACGGTCTTCTTTCTGAAATAATTTTTCGTGTCATAATGCCACTGATCAATATCGTCTGATGTCAAAAGCTTTGATGTTTTCGGAACCTTCCATATGGTTACGGATTCTTCCGTTGAATTTTTCAGAATCTGTATATTTTCAAAAGCAATCTGCCCACACTCTTTTGCACTTCCGCTACTCAGTTCCTGTATCGCCAATGCGGTAGTAAACCTTTCTGGCGAAGGAATTGAGGTTAATACAGCACTAAAAAGTGCCACTGCACACAGGACCCAGATGAAGCTTGCGCTTTTCCCCTGTATGGCCCCTGTTTCACAGCTCTTTATTTTTTCCCTTTCTCTGCCCTGATATACCCAGCCTGTAATATAAATAACGTTCAACGCTATCACAATAATATAGGCTGTAAAAATCACATTCTGTACACGTCCTATCCCTGCCGTATGTGCTGCATAGTCAGTAGGAGTGAACATCGCTGAAAGGAACCCATAGCTATATAAGGAAAACAGCAATGGAAACGGAAATTTAAAGTCAATATTCTGCACAAATGACCAGGCAAACGGTATCAGCAGCAATACAAATAGGATAATCTGCCAGTCCAACCATACATCACCCAGATAATAGATCCCATAGAACAAAGAACGCAGAATCGACATAACCGGATTGCCCGGAATACCGGTGGCCTCCTGTCTCAGGCTATTTCCCGGCGCTACTACATTAATTGTAAATGCAAGAAAATTAAACACTGCAGGAATGATTAATATAAGTAACATTCTTTTTTTCTTATTGAAAGCCAACAAGACAAAGAGCGTTACGAACCCAATAATTCCCGAAAGAGCCGTAACCAGATTTCCGCCGCCCAGCATAACGGAAAAAATACAGGCACCAATCAGCGCTCCCCATCTCAACTTTCTTTCCTTATATAAAATAATAAAACAGGCTACCAAAAGCAGTCCAAAGCAAAAGGGTACAATATAGTGTACTGCAGCATTATACCAAAAGAAAGCCACCGGCTTACTAATCATATGCTGTACCACTAACAGCAATGTAAACATGGAAAAAATCACAGCGTAATACCTACTTTTATTAAAAAACCTGCTAATTTGTAGAAAGAAAAAAATTACAGAAAAGCTCAGTAATCCCAGCATTATAAAAGGAACAAAAACATAGAATTGTTCCCCGAATATTCCAGGCTGAAGCGACATTAGAAATATGCTTGAAAAAGTTCCCTGCCAGTGGTTATAGGCCTCCACCACTGCTGCCGCCGCTGCTTTCAGCACCTGAAAAAGAGAATGTGTATCAATCCAGGCCCAATGAGTTAAATAGGAATATCCCCAGTCGTCCGCCTGAGGATAATTGTAAATAGAAATACATAATATAGGAATTAAGCTGCATATATACACGCCTGCCAGAACAAATGCAAAGTCTTTCACACAGATTTTATTAAAGCACTTCTGGACTTTCTTCATATAAATATACTATTCTCCCGATATCCTTCCGAATTATACGCCTTGCATTTCTGCCTTCCCTAAAACGGTCATTTTTCCCGACTCACCATTCCGTTCTGGCTTATCACCCACAAGAACAAATTTATCATAGCATTTAACAAAATAAGCGTCAAGTTGGATTTTCATTGTATATTGGCTCTTCATTATAACTGTCTGATCCGCCGTACTGTACTACTACATTTCTTCCCTGTACCTACTTTGATCATAAACTGTAACTGTAGACATTTCAGCCATTATCACCTATAATTAAAAAGCACTAATAAAGAAATCATTGCGGAGGCGCTACATGTCAAAAAAAAGTTTAATACTGTTCATACAAAAATATTTCATTTACATTGTTTATCTGGGGTTTACCCTGCTCACAGCCTATCTCTGTTTTTCCCGGCTGGACGTTGCTTCTCTTCAGCATTGGGATGAAGCCCGGCATGGCGTTAACGGATACGAAATGTTCAAAAACCATAATTATATTGTCAATACCTATAATTACGAAAACGACTACTTCAATCTGAAGCCCCCCCTCAGCTATTGGGGAATTATCCTGGGCTTCCAATTATTCGGTGTTTCCATTTTCTCCATGCGCTTTTATTCCGCACTGTCGCTGCTTCTGACCTTCTTTGCGGTAGCTTTTTATATGCATAAATATTACGGAAAAATCGCCGCCGTTTCCGGCATGCTTTTTTTCATAAGCTGCTCTGATCTATTCTATCGTCATGCAGGAAGAAACGCGGATGCGGATGCTCTTTATATCCTTCTGTTCACTCTTGCACTGCTCCTTATGCTGCAGGTGCAAAAGCATCAAAGTTACATTTATCTATGCGGCTTTCTCTTCTCCCTTGCCTTCCTGGCCAAAAGCTGGCACGCTCTCATTCTCCTTGCCATCGGAGGACTTTACCTTATTTTGTCCGGTCTGTGGAAAAAGCTGCATATTAGAAATTATATCCTTTTTCTGCTAAGTGCATTCGGCCCCATTCTCTTATGGGCTATTGTGCGATATCAATATGATGGGATGAAGTTTTTAGGGCAGATGTTTGGTGTGGATGTTACCCAAAGGATAAGCAGCTCTGCAAGCGCTAATCCCTCTTATACTTTTTTTACACGCTATCTGCTGAGTTACCGCCCTGTAATGGTTATTGCCGCTGTTGCTGTCTGCATCCTTATCTTTCTGCTGCTTAAGAGAAAAATCAAATACAGTAATACTGTACTGGCCTTTTTGCTGTGGATTGTAATCCCGCTTTTGGTATATGACTTTTCCCATGTATATTATTATTGGTATATTTTCCCCGTTTATATTCCGCTTCTCATGCTTGGCGGCATTCTTATACAGAAGCTGTATCGGTATCTGGAAAACCAAAAAGGACTGTTCTGCGCGCTCATGCTCCTTCCTTTCCTTGTGGTTGCCCTGGAGTGTCGCAGCACCCTGAATGAGCTTGATAATCTGGAGGTTTCCGGTTTTCAAAATGATATCAAGCTGGCTATGGAACTGAATCCTCAGCTCCGCCAGATGGATATTTATGTAGAAAAGACGGATAATGAATACAAAGATGGCTATTATTGGGAGCAGGCCGGTCTGCTTGCCGCAGAATTAGGCGGAGATTTATATTGTAAAGAAGGCGGTGTGAATGCCTTTTCCAAGACTGAGGGGAATGCCTTACTTATTGTAGATCCGGAAATCTATAAAGAGCGGCGTGAGGAACTGGGTAATCTGGAAATTGTATATCAAAATGAATATATTCTATTGAAAAAATGAGGGGAATATCAGATAAAACGGGTATTGCAGAGCTGGTTTATCAAGCTGAATATTCTGGTGCGGTGAAACCGCATGTCCGGAGTGGCGGGAACCGCCAGTCCGGCACACGGAAACCGCTTTATGCGAGTTTACTCGCGCAGGTTTTTATCTAACCCATATACCTCACGCATTGACCTGTCTTTTTCTGGATCAATGCTGGTGATGTTGATAACATAACTGTCATGAGCAATCCTGTCTATGATAGCATCGGCAAGAGGACTTGCATCTCCGCCGAGCTGATCATACCACTCAGAGCGCTCATACTGGGAGCAGAAGATGGTGGATGATTTCTTCCGTCTCCTGTGCAGGAGTTCAAAGATGTCTCTTTGTTCTGCTTCCGTAGGCTTCAGCAGAAGCCATTCATCAAGGATCAATACCAGCGGGTTGGCGTATTTTGCCATCACCTTTTTATACGTCCCATCGGAACGTGCCATCTCCAAATCAATGAGCAAATCCGGCAGGCGGACGTATCTGGTGTTGAAATACTGCTTACAGGCCTCCATGCCGAAAGCACAGGCCATGTAGGTTTTTCCACAACCTGTTGCACCGGTAATAAACAGGTTTCTGTGTTCCGATATATATTCGCAGGTGGCAAGGCGGCGGATAAGCTCTTTGTTAAGCTTGCGACCGGATGTGTAATTGATATCCATGATATTTGCATCCGGTTGGTCGAATCCGGCATTTTTGATCAGCCTCTTTAAACGGTTGTTCTTCCGGCTACTGAATTCGATGTCAACCAGCATACCGAAGCGATCCTCGAACGGTACTGCCTTTTGCTTTGGATCGTTCTGCTGGTTTCGAGATGCATCTGCCATTGCAGTAAGACGCATTTCCATTAATTTATCAATCGTACTCTGACTGGTCATAGTTTTTTACCTCCTGTAATAGCCGGCACCTCGGGTGATGCCATGTGTCTTTGGCTGTATGGCTGCAGATTCATCGCCGGAACCAGTCTGATCGTTTCCTGTCACAAGAATATTTTTGATACTCTTGTAACTGGGTGTTGCCGTAAAGGATAAAGCCTTTTTACATGCTGATTCCAACCGGCTGGCAGAATATTTCTCGGCCAGCTTCAGGAGCCCCATACAACTCCGATATGTCTGCTGTTCCACACTTTTGGAGGTAAGTATTGCATTTGCCACAGTGTACGTGTTTATCCCAATCCGTTCAGCCCACTGACGGAAACGCTCACCGTTCCATTCCAGGTATTTCTGGTGGTCCTGCGGCATATGCTCCGTGACTGTGCTGTGCTGTACTGCCCTGGACGCCCTGTAAGGCGGCGGTGGGAAGCAATGCGGTTATGGTTGTAGAAAATTTCAATCGTATGTTCCGTTACACGTACATCGACCTGTTTTTTGATGTACTCATATGGCACAGAATATAGCATTTTTTCTATGCTTATGTGATAATTGAACTGGACGGTAGCCTGTTTCCAGTCTGCCAGTTCAAAGCGGGTAGCGGGCAATGGCGCCAACAATGGTTTTTCTTCCTCAAGAAACAAGCTGAGCCGGCTGCCCTCTTTCTTTTGAAAGAGTTTTCGGTTAAACAGTTCGAGTTTACCCCTGATAGCGCGGTTTAACTCTGCTAGGGAGAAGAACTGTTCATCCCGGAGTGCTGCAGTGATCCATGTGGATATCATACCCACTGTACCTTCCGCATTCGGCTTGTCCTTGGGTGCTCTGACACGTGCAGGAATGACCGCCGTTCCATAATGTTCTGCCAGTTCCTGATACGTCTCATTAATCTGCTGGTCTTTCCAGCCGCCATTGTGGATAACGGCGGTTTTACAGTTATCCGGCACTAAGATTTTGGCAACGCCGCCGAAGTATTCATACATATGGACATGGGCATTGATCCATGATCTCTGCTTCATGTCAAGGAACGCTTCGACATATGCATACTGGCTGTACGTCATGACACCGACAAAGATATAGGCTTTTAATATTTCGCCCGTATCCGGGTCAATGACCGTGGCAGGATCCCCCGCCCAGTCAACTTCGACCTGTTCACCGGGTTTCCGGTTAATATGCATAGTTGCACGGTGCTTCTGCTCATCCTGTTGGATGTGGTAGCAGAACTGTGAATACATAAGCGGCTCTTCGCCATTGGCGCGGCAGTCCTCCATGTATTCCGTCCACAGCAATTTTTTGCTTACACCATTTCGCAGTAACGCCGGAACGGTGGTTTCCTCAAAAACGGAACTGCGGTTTCCTATCGCCGGACAGCAGGGACACGGAAGCCGGAATACTCACAAAAATCAGAACATTATATTTGCTTCCATTGAAGAATATTGTGGGAGTATTATTCAATTGGTAGAACAACCAGGAAATATGTATTGTGTTGGAGTAGTGGAGATTGAAAATATAAAGAATATAGGTCTTATGTCCAGTGAAGAATTAGAAGAATATTTAGGTTTTTCTGTTCGCAGGCTTATTTTTGTGGTGATGTTTTATTCAGCTACGATGGAAATATCTGCATCTGAATTTTTGTGATTTGTACTATGTTAAATCAAAAGATAAGTGAGGGGAATCTTGTGCTATTTAACTCATTGCATTTCATGATTTTTTTCCCGACAGTGGTGCTTCTTTATTTTTTAATTCCAGCCAAAGTCAGATATATATGGCTACTTTTGATGAGTTACATCTTTTGTGTGGACTGGAATTTTCAGTTTACTTTAGTATTGTTGTATTCTACAGTGATTAGCTATTTATTTGGTTTAATACTTGAAAAACTTAGGAGTATACAAAAAAAGAATGGGGAAAAAGATATTAGGTTATACGTATGCCTATGGTGCGGAATTATGCTCTGCCTGCTACCATTGGTGATATATAAATATGCAGATTTTTTTGGACGAATTTTTAGGAACAGCTCTTATTATACGGATAACTTTAGCCTTTTAGTTCCAGTGGGTATCTCTTTTTACATATTACAAGTAATCGGTTATATGGTTGACGTTTATAGAAAAGATATAAGAGCAGAGCATCATTTTTTAAAATATGCATTATTTATTTCTTTTTTTCCTAAGTTCATGTCTGGGCCGATAGAAACGGCTGATAATTTTTTGCGACAGATATCGGATGTAAAGAGGACATGTTTTGATTATATGCGAGTAAAAAATGGACTTCTTTTGATGATGTATGGCTATTTTCAGAAAATAGTTCTTGCAGATAATCTTGCAGTATTTGTTGGTTCCATATACGATCATTGGGAAGCTTATTCAGGGACTGTAATTATTGTGGGAACAGTTGCGTTCGCTTTTCAATTGTATGCCGATTTTGCAGGATATACTAATATTGCGTTGGGAGCATCTAAGATATTGGGGTATAATTTGTGCCAAAATTTCAAACAACCCTATTTGGCTTTAAGTATAAAGGATTTTTGGAAAAGATGGCACATTAGCCTGTCCTCATGGCTTCAAAAATACATATATATTCCATTGGGAGGAAACAGGAAAGGCCAGTGGCATAAATATGTTAATATTATCATTACATTTATGGTAAGTGGTCTATGGCATGGTGCAAGTTGGAGTTTTGTGGCATGGGGGATACTCCATGGGATTTATCAGATTGTAGGTGAGAACTATCAGTTTGTGAGAGATAAATTATTTAAAAAATTAAATGTAAACAGAACTAATATTATTTATCGGATAGGGCAGAGAGTTATTGTATTTGTTTTGGTAGATATTGCATGGCTTTTTTTTAGAGCCAGCGGATTGAAGACAGCTTTGCTTATGTTGAAAAAGTGTTTGCTTGATATAACGTTGAATGATTTTGTTGATGGAACATTTTATAGACTGGGGTTAAGTGGTGCTGAGGTGTGGATAATTATCGTTGCAACGCTTGTGGTAATTTTTATTGACCTGTTGCATGAATGTAACATTCAGATAAGATTGTGGTTAAATGAACGTACTATTGTTTTCCGGTGGCTGTGTTATTTATGTATGTTTATTATATTGGCTATCGCAGCAATGCGTCAATTTGGTACAACAGCATCTAATTTTATTTATGCGCAGTTTTAGCAGGTGTATATTATGAAAAAGTTTATATGCAAACTGGTGATTTTTTTCTGCTTAGATATAGTCTTATTATCTGGACTCCTTATACTATCCGCTCAGGATAGATGGCGAATGCCGATAGCAAGCTTAACTAAAAGTGAAGAATACTTTAAAGGAAATGTTGGAGCGGGTGAGATAATTCCATTTATTGAAAAAGTACAGGAAAAGAATAGTTATACGAAATTGATTCTTGGAGATAGTGTGTGCAATCAGATATATAATAGATTCCAGGTTAAAAATGATGTTTATTGTATTGCTGGAACAAATCGCGCTGTTACTTTAGCCGGGCAGTACCTTTTGGCAGAAGAATTTATAAAAAATCATGATAAAGTAACAGATATATACCTGATAATTTTGATGGATAGTTTGATTACTGATTTTGATTATCAATTTGGATATCAGTATGTTATAATGCCTTTTACGGAAACGGATACGATTGAATTTCTTAAAGAAGAGACAAAAAAAGAACTGTATCGTAAATATGGTAGTTTTTTTTGTCAAAAACCAGTTGTGGAAATTATAGATAAATCACCACTAAATAGAAAACTTTATCTGAATTTCCTGGTAGAAAAAGATAAGGTTAGTACTGAGAAATCGACTTCTGTAATTTCAAAAGTGTCGTATGAATATTTGGAAAAGCTGTATTATATGTGTGAAGAAACGGGGATAAAATTGCATTTGCTTTCCGGACCGCACGCAGATACACCGGAACGTCACCAATTAGAAGAAAAAATGAAAAAAGAACTTGAGAGAAAAGGAATAATGGAAAATTTCGAAAGTTATTTTAATAGTATAACGTATTTCCCGATAGATTTATTCCGAGATGGTGTTCATTTTGATGAAGAAGTAGTACCAAATGATTTTTATGAGGAGATAATATATAAAACGTGTTTAAAGGATTTCAAAGTCAAATAGAAGGAATATACTATGAAGGGAAAGTGTAAAATGAGACTGAAATAAACTACTGCACTGTATCAACGATATTTAGCTAAATTAGTACTGGCTATTCATGCTGATTTCTGGTAAATTAAGAAGAAACGGCGGTGGTTTCTATGGCAAGACCTAAAAAGTACATAATTTCATTAACGGATGATGAGCTAACAAAATTAAAATCCATCATGCATAAAAAGCAGGTATCAAAAACCGTGCGGAGCAGGTGCCAGATCATAATAGATGTTGATGAAGCACATGGCAGAACTCTTACCCATGAGCAGTCTGCTAAAACGAACTGCGTTTGCATGGCTACTGTAACCAATACCATTAAGATCTTCTGTGAAAAGGGAATTGATGGAATCAGTTCTTTGAAACGTAACGTTAATTCCGACAATTCCAAACGCAAGCTGGATGGACGGGCCGAAGCACGTATCATAGAAATTGCATGTAGTCCGGCTCCTGAAGGACATTCCCGATGGACACTGCGTCTGCTGGAAGAACAAGCCAAAGTGGCTCTCGATGTACCTGTTAGTAAAGACACCATAGGCCGGGCTTTAAAAAAAACGAACTTCGACCTCACAAAAACGACTACTGGTGCATCCCTTCAAAAGAAAATGCCGAATTTGTAGCCTGCATGGAAGATGTCCTTGATGTCTATGAGCTTCCCTATGACCCAATGCGTCCTGTCGTTTGCATGGACGAAAAGCCATACCAGCTTTTGGGCGATGCAAGAAAACCGCTTCCTATGAGGCCGGGCGATGACCAAAAGATTGACTCTGAATATACCCGTAATGGGACATGCAGCATCTTTGCATTTGTGGAACCCCTTGGCGGAACCCATCATGTAAGTGTCCATGAGCATCGTACCGCACTTGACTGGGCGCTGGAGATCAAGTATTTATCGGATGAGATGTTTCCCGAAGCCGAGAAAAACATTTTGGTCATGGATAATTTGAACACACATAAAGCAGCTTCATTATATAAAGCATTTCCACCTGCAGAGGCAAGGCGGATTATAAAGCGCCTTGAAATCCATTACACGCCAAAGCATGGAAGCTGGCTGGATATGGCAGAAATTGAATTAAACGTTATGACCCGTCAATGTCTGTCCCGGCGTGTTGAGACAATCGACCAGCTTAAATGTGAATTGGCAGCGTGGGAAGAAGAACGCAATCATCAGGAAGCTAAAATACAATGGCATTTTCAAACTGGAAATGCCAGAGAAAAGCTGATATCGCTTTATCCTATAATCATAACTGCTAACCCATAATAGGGTTGGTGGTTGTGCTAAATATCATTGATACAGTACACTACGGTCTGATTGACGTATGAAAAAATTTGTACAAAAAGAGGAGTTGCTAATAATGTTGTATACATTATTAAATTTCATTTGGATTGCTCTAACTACATTTTTATTGGGAATATCAATAATAAGTATTATTCAAAAAATAATGAAGATAAATATAGTATCATTAGATTCAATATTAATCACTGGACTAGTGTTTGCCACAGTGTATGCTGAAACTTGGAGCCTTTTTTATAAGGTCCGTTTTTTGGCAAATGCTTTTCTGTTTTTGATTTTCACTATAATAATAATTTGCTTTCGAAAAAAAGTATTGGCTATTTTAAAAAATATAAGCAGGACGAGTAATATTAGGAAGAAAGTTTTACTGTTGGCATTACTTTTTATTGGGCTGATGATTGCAGGTCAAAAACCCGAAGCTTATGATACAGCTCTTTATCATGCCCAGGCGATCCATTGGATTGAAGAATATGGTTGTACTAAAGGCTTAGGGAATCTGCATAATCGATTTGCTTATAATAGTAGTTTTTTATGTTTACAGGCACTTTATAGTTGGGCGTCTATAGTTGGCCAGTCTTTACATGGAATGAATGCGTATATTGCTGTTATATTAGCGGGGTATGCAGTTATGTCATTCCGTTTCTTTAAAATAAAGAAAGAGTCAATAGCGGATGCATTTAATCTTACTATTTTATTGTATATAGGTTATTCAATACCTACCCTCTCTTCGCCGCATACAGATTTTTTGGCGATGAGTTTAATACTATATATTATTTCTAAATGGTTTAGGGCTCCATCAATCGAAGAAAAAAGCTTATTATGTATATTGGCGATATTTGGATGTACTGTAAAGTTAACTGTTGCACCATTGGTATTATTGGCGATGTGTCCTTTAATTGATTTTTTTAAACATAAGAAGTGGAAATATTTAATATCTTGTATAATAATGGGAATAATTATTGTAATTCCTTTTTTGGTTCGTAATATATTTATTTCAGGATATCTGATTTATCCTTATCCGGTTATAGATATTTTTAATTTTGATTGGAAAATGCCTGGTTATACGGTAATGTTTGATCATAATGAAATTGTTTCCTGGGGAAGAGGGATAAAGAATGCATATTTGTATGATTTAAGGATAAATGAATGGTTGCCTGTTTGGTTCCGGTCATTGACAATTACGGAAAAATATTTGATTTTAATTAATATTTTGTTGATAATAATATTAATGTTTTGGGTAATAACGTGTATTAAGAAAAAGCAATATGAATTGATTTATCTTTATTGTGTTTTTTTGACAGGAATGTTCATGTGGTTCTTCAGTGCGCCTTTAATCAGATATGGAAGGGTATATTTATATATTTTGCCTGCGTTTGTAATAGGACTTTTACTACAAAAAGAATATGCGGCTAAAACTATAATCAAATATGCTGCAACTATAGTCTGCACAATGTATTTTTGTTATTCATTTAGTGAATATGCAAAGTATGATAGTCCTTTAAGATTGATTATGCCTGAAGATTATAAAGAATACTCCTCAGACGCTATAACTTGGGAAAAGGGAGTAAAAATATATACTGTAACTGAAGGTGATCAGTCGGGGTATAACCCATTTCCAATGCTCCCATATGCATCAAGGCTTGAGCTAATTGAGTTAAGAGGAGATACGTTGAAAGAAGGTTTTAGGATGAAAGGAGAATATAAAAAGGCTAAAGTTAATACATATGGGACGGTAGAGTGATATTGTTAAAAGGAGAAATAGAATATGGTTTATCCGAAAGTATCATTGATTTTAACTACTTTAAATTCTTTGGATAATTTTACAAAGACTTTTTCTAGTATCAAGGAGCAAAATTATCCGAACATAGAAATAATTGTAGTCGATGGAGGTTCCACCGATGGAACCTTAGAAGCAATACAAGAAAGTGCAGCTAAAGAGCATGGAAAACTTATTTGGGTTTCCGAAAAAGACAATGGTATTTATTGTGCTATGAATAAAGGACTTAAGCTTGCGTCGGGAGAGTTCATTATTTTTTTTAATGACGTTTTTTATCATGAAGACGTGCTTTTGAAACTCGTGGAGGCAGCCGAGATTGATCGAAACTATATTGGTGCTCATGGAGATTTAGTTTATTGTCAAAATAAAAAAGTAAAGAGATATTGGAAGATGGGTGATGGATGCATTAAAGATGGTTGGATGCCAGCGCATCCAACCCTATTATTGCGTAAAAAGATATATGATTTGTATGGAGATTATAAAGAAGATTATAAATGTTCGGCTGATTATGAATTTATGGTAAGAATATTACATGATGGAACAAATAAATTGGCATATATACCAGAAATTCTTGTTTCGATGTTTTATGGGGGGACAAGCAACAACAGTATCAAAGCATATTTAGTTTCATTTAAGGAAGCGATCCGGGCGCTAAAGGAAAATAATGTAGCCTGGCCATATTGGGTAAGCTTGAAAAGGGTAGTTAAGGTGATGAAACAGTATTTATGAGGAAGAATTGGTTCTGTTTTGGGAGGGCATTGTCTCACATGGAACATTATTTACATTTAATATTTTTGGTGTTAGTCCGTAAATGTGTTGGTAAGGTTATATAGTCAATATCTCAGCCGTTCTTATATCCTTATTATTGTGGTAATAGCTTGTGCCGGTTACTGCCAATACGGTTTCCGTCAACCGCCCGATTATGGACTCTGCATTTCGATAGGTGGCGGCAAACAGAGCATTGTACCTATTGATATATTTACTTGCCACTCCCCGGTAAAATTCATAACGTTTCTTGATGAAACTATGGAAACCATTTACCGTATTCAGATTGAAAAAGTGGGCATCATCGCATTCCTGGTTCATGCAGTCCCTCACCGTGCAGTCTGCGATTCCGGTAAGCGCATGGTAACTCCTTAACCCGTCACAAAGCGCAAGCGTTCCATCTGCAATGTGGCCTTCAAAGATACTTCCCAGTTCCCTTGCGCTGGGCTTAGCCCTGTTGACCGTGGCTGCAAAGGCATCCCCTTTGCGCTGGATCCCCGTGCAGATACAAAGGTATTCACTGGAAATGCCTCTTTTTAAAGCTTTTGCACCATGTTTGCGTGGCTTACGCCCTATCCCGGTATCCAGCTTCTTGCCTTTATAGCAGTCAAGGACAAAGGTTTCATCAAATTCGGACACATCCCCCAGGCAGATATCCGCCACTACGGGCAGTTCCAGCAGAGCCATGAGGATTTTATGGCGCATGTCAAAGGCTGCCTGATGGTATAGGCCAAGGCGTTTTGCAGAAAAATCAATGGAATTGCCGTGAAGTGTATCCGCAATCATCTCTTTCCAGACAGAAACCGTGAAGTGGGAGTTTGCCATTATGGAATTTGTAGTAGTAACAAAAGTGTGCCCACAGTTTTTGCAGAAAAAGCGCTGCTTTTTACATTTAAAACCATATCGAATGACAGCCTGAGCTGCACAGTGTGGGCAGGCAGGTTTGGGTGCAGGTTCTTTCTCCTGCAGCATAACAGTGACAGTATCCAGCAGCGAGGAAATTTCATCTTCCGAAAGCTTGCTGATATGGCTCATAAGTAATTCCTGATTGGTCATGGTATCATCCTCCTAAATATAAGGATATAATACCAGATCACAAGGGTGATAAAACGGACTTATATAGGTTACCAACACATTTGCGGACTAACACCTTTTGAATTGAGGGATTCAGGGCATATCCATCTGCATGTGGATGCAAAGGTATGCGGTGTGGGAGGCGATTTGCCCGGTATAGCGCTTCTGAAGAATGCTTATAAAATTAGTAAGGGAGAAGAACAGAAACAGCACTTTATAATCCGCAGGCTTTCCCGTAGTTGAAAGCCTGCAGCCCGGCAGTCTATTCCTCCGGATAATATTTTTTCTCAAATTCCTCCCAGGACCTGCTGAATTCATGGTTCATAAAGGCTTCCTTCAGCCCGGTGATCTGTTTTAACCGGATGACCTCATCCAGATCCATGCCCAGCTCCTGGCAGATTCTTTCGTCGGTCCAGCCGGAGCGGGTGAGATCCATGACAATCGCGCTCATGGGGCGGATGCCGTGGGTCCCGCGGGCGCGGTTATGGCGGATGGTGGCGGCAATACGCTGGTCGAGGGGCTTGTTCAGGGTGGTGACGGGAAGGTAGCCGTGGACGCGCTGCTGGATGTCGGGATATTCCCGGGCCACCCGGTTGCGGTGGAAGCCGTCCACGATTTCACGGCTTCCGTTTCTCATGTCATAGGTTACGATGGGCATGGTGTAGCCGTCCTCCCGGATGCTGGTGTGCAGAAGGGTCATTTCGGGAGAAGCCACGTGGTTGGGGTTGTATTCGTTGGCCTGCACATTTTCCTGCCTGACCCAGAGCACGCAGTCGGTAGGCTCTTCCTGAAAAGGGCTGACCTGGGAGATTCCCTTCCTGATTTTGTTGATCGCTTCCACCTTTTCGGAAAAATCATCAATGGAGGTGATGTATTCCTGCAGTTCATCTATTAGTTGATTCAAATCCATTTTTGTTTCCTCTTTTGTTTCCTCTGTTGTATGTATGGGTAATCCGGGATCAGTTTTCCATGGTAATATAGCTGCCCCGGCGGGAAAGGCGGTGAAACCCTCTTTCGTCCAGCATGGCGATGAGCCTGGGGCTGGAGGTGACCATGCGCACGGTGGGGAAGGAGCGGAGCATGTCCTCCAGCATGAAGGTGCCGACGCCATACTGGCGGAAGGCAGGAAGCACATATACGCCGGATATGGCCGTGTGCCGTTCCCTTTCCTCATGCGCATAAAAGCCTGCAAGCTTACCGTTTGCGAAAAACAGGCACCATTCCTTTTCCTCGGTATTTACCAGATAGGGCATCTCGTCCCGGTATTTTTTTTCGGCAAAGAACTCACCCATAATGGAATAAAAGGCGGCTTTGTCATAGTCTTCTTTAAACTCCCTCTTTTGCAAATTCATCTTCAATCCTCCCGGCAGCCTCCCTGAGCTGCTTATTTGTGGACTGGATATCCCGCCGGATGATGCCGGCATATTTCTTTTTCAGCTCAAACAGGCGTTTTACATCACCCTTGGTTTCACTGAAGCTGAGCCCTGACATCCAGAAGTCATTTTTTTCTATGGCGCGGGCAACGCGTTTCCAGTAAGGAGCCTGGCGGAAGCCCTGGATATTCCATTTATCGTCGGGCATGGCAGCTGCGGTGATGCCGGCCTCCTTTTCCCACCAGGCCAGGAATTTTTTGATTTTACGGTAGTAGTGATCTCTTACCTCAGGAGCGTAGAGGCCCAGGCTTTCCAGGAGGAATACGGCGTACTGCTCCCAGGTCATGCCGTCGGGCTTTTCCGATTTAATATTCCCAAGAAGGCTGGTGCGGCAGTAGATGTTGCCGAAATTCACGCCTTCTACCCGGTAGAGCACTTTTTCCCAGGTTTCCGGCTCCAGGGAGCGGAACTGATCCAGTCCCTTGCGCTGGTCGTCGCCGTAGGGCTGGCAGAGCCGCTGCTCGCTGATGGGCACGCCGTTTTTGTACATCAGTTCATAGATGTAGTTGAATTTCAGGTCAAACCGGGCTACGGCGGTCCAGTCATCGGCGGCGGACCAGTCGTAGAGCGGGTAAAAATTATAGCAGTCAATCGGCTTGTCATGGATTTTGACCCGTGTGGTCCAGGGGTAATCCTGGAAACGTTCCTTGGAGGAGCTGATAATGGTACGGAACCGGTTCAGGCTTTCGTCGGAGCGGATGCCGATGCCGGCGGCTGCAGTGCCTTTGCGGGCGGTGCAGAACCATTGGGCGAAAAAGAGGATGAACTCTTCAAATTCCATGCCTCTTCGGAACCAGGTC
>OHQZ01000157.1_pt1 | contig 34981 bp, 32 predicted proteins | sample 1578281 | NCBI WGS metagenome assembly OHQZ01 (sample SAMEA3879589, study PRJEB24766) | human gut metagenome | biome: human-associated habitat; feature: feces | place: USA | collected 1985/1987
TCATCATGACAAAAGAAAAGAATTACAAAAAGACACTCATAGCTTGTTATCTTGGTTTTGTTACACAAGCTATATCTGCTAATTTCACACCACTGTTGTTTCTAACATTCAAAAACACATATGGAATTACACTTGATAAGATTGCAATGATTCCTATGGTGTTTTATCTAACACAATTACTTGTTGACTTTGCGGCTACAAAATTCGCTGACAAAATAGGATATCGCACCTGTGTTGTCGCATCTCAGGTGGTGTCTGCTGTAGGTCTTGTTTTAATGGCAATTTTGCCGGATATGCTTCCGGTACCTTTTATTGGTATTCTAATTTCGGTAGTGCTTTATGCTATAGGCAGCGGCCTCGTTGAGGTGTTGGTAAGTCCCATAGTTGAAGCATGTCCCTTTGAAAACAAGGACGGAGTGATGAGTCTTTTACACTCTTTTTACTGCTGGGGTGCGATGGGTGTCATTTTGGGCTCTACACTCTTTTTCTCTGTGGTCGGCGTTGAACATTGGAAGATACTCACTTTTATTTGGGCATTAGTTCCGTTGTATAACACATTCAACTTTATCAACTGTCCTATAGAACGGTTGGTAGAAGATGGCAAAAGTTTGGGTGTTTGCAAGCTGCTGAAAACGCCGATCTTCTGGCTGATAATACTGCTTATGGTGTGCTCTGGAGCATCAGAAGCAACTATGGCTCAATGGGCATCTGCTTTCACCGAGTCGGCAATAGGCGTATCCAAAACTGTTGGCGATTTAGCAGGACCGTGTTTATTTGCAATGTTTATGGGTATAGCCCGTATGCTGTATGGCAAATTCAGCGAAAAGCTTGACTTGACCAAGGTTATGCTTGTTTGCGGAATTGTGTGCGCAGGTTGTTATTTGTTGGCATCTCTCTCTGCAATGCCAATTCTCGGACTTGCGGGTTGCGCACTTTGTGGTTTAGGAGTCGGAATTATGTGGCCGGGTTCTATAAGCATATCCTCTAAGCATTGTCCAAGAGGTGGCACAGCGATGTTTGCCTTTTTAGCTTTAGCCGGAGACTTGGGTGCTATGGTAAGTCCTGCCATGGTGGGAAGTCTTTCCGAAATGGCAAACGGTAACCTTAAAACAGGATTACTTGTTGCAACGGTGTTTCCTATAGTACTTGTATTCGGTTTGTTGATTCTAAAGAACAAGGTTAGCAAGACAACAAACATAAAATAACAAATTCCAATCTGTAGGGAACAGAAACTTTCAGTTTTAGAGCCGGAAATCAGCATTTGTGGAGGATTCGACGATGGGAAAGGAACTGTCGGAAATGACGCTGGCCGAACTGTGGGAATTGTTTCCCATTTTTCTTGTTCAGCACGATGATAAGTGGAAAAACTACTACAAGGAGATAAAAGCCTTAATAATGGACCTGTTGCCAGACTATCCTGTTGAAAGGATCAGTCACATTGGAAGTACAGCGATACAGGGCATATGGGCGAAGAACATTGTTGATGTGATGGTTGAGATTTCTGAAAAAACCGACATGGAAGAACTGGCACATGTTATGGAGCGGAATGGTTTTATCGGAATGTCCGCTGAAACAAACCGGATTTCACTCAATAAAGGGTATACCAAAGAAGGCTTTGCCGATAAGGTTTATCACATTCATCTCAGATACACCGGAGATAATGATGAACTGTATTTCCGCGACTATCTGAACGAGCATCCGCAGGTCGCAAAGGATTATGAATCTTTGAAGCTGGAATTATGGAAGAAATATGAGCATGACAGAGACGCCTATACCGATGCAAAGACTGAATTCATTCGCAAGTGGACAACAGAAGCCCGCAGGATATATGGCGACAAATACTGACAAATTCCAGTAGAATTGATGTAAATGGACGTAATGGTAAACATCCAATACGTCCATTTTTTTAATCTTACACCTATCTTTTTTCGCCACGGACAGGAGCATAGAAAATCAATAGCTCAATATACTTTTCTCCGTCTCCCTGCTCTCTATAGTCATACCGTACCATATAATCTCGGATGCTATATCCACGGTAAGGATTGGACAGTGTATACAATTCTTTTGTCTTGAAATCAATCAGACAATATCCTGTGCTTTCCAGATATTCATCATTATCACTGTTTATCTGATCTTCATAAAACTCACATACCTTATCCAGACAATCTTGGCACAACTGATCAATGAGTGATTCACAATCCATGGTATCTTTCTCACCAAGGTGTATATTCAGTTCCGCAATGCATCTATCCGGTTGAGAGTGTGTCATAATAGAACCATACTCCTCTCCAAAAGAATGTACCATTGTGCTCATATGCCCAGAGTCAATCTTTTCATTTCCATCATCATCATATTCTCGGATCTGGGTGTCAGTAACCGACATATCCGCCCAATGAATAATCCCAATAGAATCGAATTTATAATAGTAATCAAGAAGTCCTCCTGCAGGGGTTCCGCATATAAAGCATTGGTCTTTTCCGATGGAGGATTGAAATGATAGTTTTAAATCTTTCTCATCTTTTATTTTCTGTTCTGATTGTTGATTTTTGTTTGAGCTTTCAACCATCTGTGTCTGGCAGCCACAAAGGATAATCCCCAAGAGAAATGCACAGCATAAAAAATAATATCGTTTCATGACAACCTCCAAAACAAAAATAAGGACATGCTATGCCATTCCTTAAGCACAGCCGTCCTTATTTTCTAATGATGCCCTGTATATATGCTTTAACCAGCTCTTTTTGATGATCATCCATTGCATTCCAGTCAGAAAGCAGCTGTTTTTGATCTGATGTTAAATCAGGATATTCTTCATCATCCGTAAAAAATTGAGCAAGAGTAATATCTAATCCATCACATATTTTCTCAAGAGTTTGAATCGTTGGAACGCTCTTTCTGTTTAACAATGTAGAAATAGATGACTGTGCGATTCCAGATTTCTGAGCTAGTCTGTATCTGCTGATATTTTTCTTTTCACACAACTGCTCAATCTTAGCAATAATATAGTTCTCAGCTTGCAAGTATTCTACACCTCTTTTCCGATATGATACCTTTATTTTACTGAGAAACAAGGTAACTTATCAGATTATATGTACCGATGTATAATACTTAGGTATTGCGATATATACAGTCAAAAAAATAAGGAACAATATCAGTATATCATATTTATATCTTAACTTACACCAGTTTTATTATGATGGTTTGATATTATTATCATCAGGCTTATCGATATATTCCTCAAATAGATAATAAAGGGCGACAATGAACTGTTCTGCGTCTCTTTTTTCATCTACCATCTGTTCCAGAGTCCATCCTTCGATAAATTTACATCTATACACCCAACATGCCAGATCACATGCCTCCACAATAATATCATTAATGATCTTTCCCATGACCTTATCAAAATTATTTATTTCTTCCTGTGGCAGATTTTGAAGTGATTCAAGTGGTGGAAGCATTCTGCTTGCTTTATCTTTTTTTATCTCATTCATAATAGTTAAAACATGTTCTCTCTCCTCATCTGACAACCTAACATATTCCCACAGTGCCATGATCACTCTTAAATCGGTGTCTCTTTTTAATGGTGGCAGCTGAATATATTCATTTTCCATTTTGTTCATTAGTTTCCCTCCTGAAAATCTATTTTATGAAAAAACTCTTTTGACATATTTTCGCACGAAAGCATCATTTTTATATTTTACCATTCATCGCTTTTTCGATAAAGTAAATGCCTCCTTATTTGAACCCGGTCATTTTTGACCGCCTTCAATTATGATAGTACAAACTTACTTAATCTGCTAATTCCTGATTCCAGTATTATTTCCAAAAATATTCCGGCAGCTAAGATAGATATCCCAATACATGAAATAATTACCAGTAAACCGATCTGTAACCAATCCTGATAGAAAATGACAGTAAGAATCACCAGGGCACCGATCAAAAGACCGAACAGCGCCCTTGCAAAGTTATAAATTCCAACACATACTTTGACGATTCCCAGAAGAAACGCCAATACTACGATCGCTGGTAATATGCATACTTTCCCGATTAATTTTAAAACGAACATAGTCATCTCTCCTTTTTATTTTGCTGCTGCATACTGTGGAAAATCATGATTAACTTCTGCTCTGTAATAGCTTTCAATCGTGGTTGGAGCATTAAAGAGTGAAGCCAATATGTATTTCTTAATATTTCGTACCTTTGTCGTGTTTGACCGAAGCATATCCAAAACGTATTGAATGTGATGATAATTAAGCTTCATGAACTTACTCTTCACTAATGATGCCGGATACCAGTTACTTGCGATAAGGATTTTTTCACTACTGGTCATCATGGTCTCCACAATCAACTCAAAGATACCCTCAATGGTTTCTTTCTCTGTTGGATAGGTTATGAGCAGATATTCATATTCGATATTCTCTTTGATCAGAGATTGATATGCCTTAAGCTCTGATTCCTCATCACATCGCTTATCGTCACCAGATATGATTCGATTAGAATCATCAGTCTGATTATTATTTGTTTTATTATTATAAGTATTATTATGGTCCATATTTTGGACTCCTAGAAGTTGATTTTTTGGACTTTTAGAAGTCCTTATTTTAGACTTCTTGAAGTTTAAATTTTGGACTTCTGAAATTGTATCAGCATTCGATTGCTGCGAGATTATTTCCTGCGGAATAAGAAAATTCTTTACATACATGATAGTATTATTTCCTTGCCCCAGACGACGTTTTTCTATCAGCCCGATTCCTTTATCAGTATCCAGTTCTTGAAGTGATTTTATTGCTTTGTTTCGACTACAATTCAATAATTCTGTTATTTCATCAATACTGCATACGATATAAGCTCTGTTTTCTTCGTCATACCATTTGTTTTTTTTAGAAAGACTCATACGATCTAATAGTAATCCATACAGAATCTTGGCATCATTTGATAGTCCCCGGAAAATCTCATGCGTAATCAGAAGCTTCGGTATTTTGAAGAAACTGAATTGCTCAGATTCATCACCATAATAATAACGAAACTGTGGCTTCTGTTGTTCCATGCGAAGCTCCTCCCTTCCTGAATTTGCACCTCTAGGGTGTCGATTTTTAAACTTCTGAAATGCTTATGCCGGTTGTGAAACAATGAAATTTTTCACATACAAATGATTTGGTAATCCAAACCCTTTTACCTTTTTCTTTACCAATCCAACTGTTTCAAGTTCTTTCAGGTATTCGATTGCCTTTTTCTTTGAAACATTCAGATCCTCTTGCATTTCGGAAATCGGATAAACTACATACACTCTGTTCTCATTATCGATCCATTGATTTTTTGCGGACATTCCCATCCGGTCTAAGAGTAATCCATAAAGAAGCTTTGCCTGCAGGGATAGATCGCGAAATTCATCCCCGTACATCAGGCTCTTTGGAATCCTGTAGAAGCTATATTGATCTGCTGATAAACCATAAATATAATCAAAAGCCATTCTCTGCACCTCCTTGTTCTTTCCAGTTGGTAAGAAGTTCCATGATTACTTTTTCCATTTCTGCAGATGTGTAATGTGGTGGAAAGTATTGAGATAATTTCTTTTCTGAAAGAGTTACCTTCTTTTTTGGAATTCTTCCAATTGCATTCTCATTTAAAATATCGATCAGCTGGCTTTGTGTAATTGCTCCATTTAACAATTCTTGACGAAGAATGACTATCTGGTTCTGTTTTACATTTCCATTCTCATGGATGTATTCACATATCCATTGTTGGATTTCTTTGTCAATATAGGAGATTTCAACACCGGCAGTAAACTGTAATCTCTTTGAATCAACCATATCCAATAATTCTGGTATCAGCTCTGTGAGACGGATATATCTTTTTACCTGACGACCACTAAAACCACTATCGGAACCTATTATTTCATGACTCCACTTTGGGACATCATGTCCTAAAGTGGTATCACATCTTTTTCCCTGTCGGTTCATTTTGAATGCAAATGCCTTCTCACTAGGAAGTAATTCTTCTCTCTGAATATTCGAATCTACCATATATACAATGGCTTCATCATCTGACATTTCCCTTACAATGGCAGGTATCATAGTTAATCCAACAATCTTTGCAGCATGCATCCTCCTATGACCGGAGATCATTTCATAACTGTCTTCGCCATCTGGACGTACCAAAACAGGAGATAAGATGCCATTAACTCGAATGCTTTCAACCAAATCTGACATTTTCTCATCATCCAATACTTTAAATGGATGATTTTTAAACATATGGATCATATCAACATCTATTTCTTTCGAAGACTCCGTAGCAGGAACTCCCAATAATTCTTCTACAGTTGTTAATTTCAATTTCTGTCCAGTTCTAGTTTTCATGAGATAAAACCTCCTCTGTCAATTTCTTATATGCCTCGGCAACCTTTCCCTTTGGCTCATGAATGTAAATACTCACTCCTTCTAAACTGCATTCTGCAGCTTTGACTGAAAATGGAATATATGTGTTAAATACACCTATTGTTGATTCATAACCCTCACGTAATTTTTGTGTGATATCCTTTGCATAATTGGTTCTGTAATCTACCATAGTAAGAACGATTCCCTCAATCTTTAATTTCTTATTGAGACGTTTCTTTACCATAGAGATTGTTTTGATCAGCTGACACAATCCCTTCACCGGAAGATAAGCTGCCGGAACCGGAATCAGTACAGATGTTGCTGCTACCAAAGCATTGATAGTTGTCATACCCAAAGAAGGCATACAGTCAATGATGATGTATCCATACTGATCTTTGATCTGATCAATATATTCTTTCAGGATGTTTTCCCGGCTCATTAAGGATTCCATATCCCGGTTCGATTGGTTCCTCGTTAATGATCTTCATCATTACAGATGCAAGAGTATCACTCATATCATCTGGTTCTTCATATCCTAAACTGGCTGTAAGGTTTCCCTGCGGATCATTATCAATTAACAAAACTTTCTTACCTGCTCTGGCAAGTCCTATTCCCAGATTTAACGATACGCTTGTTTTTGCACATCCACCTTTTTGCATTGCAACTGCGATTACTTTACACATAAAATACAATCCTCCTTATAAATCCCAATATTTATCCATCCATATTTTCAAAATATCTATGATCTCACGTTTCATTTTTTCCACGGTATAATCTTTTGGAAAATACTTCTTTAGCTGCTCGGTCTTAAATGTCACCCTTGAGATATCTTCCCTCTTTATTTCACAAAGAATGTCTTTGAGATCATCCTCTGTCAGTTCATTATTTTGACTTAACTTTTTGATTCTCTGTGCCTGAGATAGTGATGGTGTTGCCTGTGAGTAGTCCATTGCTTCCAGAAACCATTTCTGTTCTTCTTCTTTTAGAAAGGCAATCTCAACTGCAGCACTGATCGATAATTGATCATCATCCAACTTGGTAAGTAATTCCGGAATAAGCTCCGTAAGTTTTAGATATCTTTGTATCTGCTTTGTGCTTTCTCCATATTCCTCAGCCAGTATTTCAACAGTCCTTTTTCCTTTTGTTTTGTGGACAACTCGTCCACGATCATTGGTATTTCCTTTCTTTTTCATCACATCGTATCTCATCTTATAAGCATGAGCCTTTTCACTGGGGCGGATATATTCCCTTTGAAGATTCGAATCAACCATTGCTACAATGGCTTCATCATTTTTCATGACTTTGATGATGACCGGAACCTTGGTATATCCAAGCTGTTTTGCTGCGAACTTTCTTCTGTGACCAGAGATTATTTCGTAATATCCTTCCGGAACAGGTCTTACAATCAAAGGATTAAGTATTCCATCTTTCAATTCCACCATGCTCATGTCAGCAGTCACTTTAAATGGATGATTCTTGAAAGCTCTTAACCGATTGATATCCAATTCCAATACCTGATCTCCCTCTGCAGATCCAATGTTCATTATTTCTTCTGACATCTGTTACTCCTTTCTTTTGTGAACGACAAAAAAGCCCGTTCAGTCCAAATCATTCTTGATAAAGATTGATTCGAACCAAACGAGCTTGTCGATCGTTGGTGGTGGCAGTGCCATCAAAATGAAATTGTTTCCTGCTAACAGCTGGTGGCAGATATTATGCTTTCTCTTTCTTGATTTCTACAAAAGCTAATATTTACTCCGATTGACAGACCAAATAATCACTTTCCACAAGGCTCTTCCCATTTGGTGGCAATTACCCTTTCAAAACGTTGGTGGCATTTCGAGATATTTGGTGGCATTTGCCTTGATTTCTGCCATCAATTGGTGGCAATTTTCATGAGATATTTGCCTTTCTGCTAACAAAAGGCGGACGCACATGAGTCAATCAAAACCACTGCATTTCCGCCTTTGCCTAGCGTCTCCGGGAGGATTTGAACCTCTGACCCCTCGCTTAGGAGGCGAGTGCTCTATCCAGCTGAGCTATGACGACACATGCCGCAAACCCTTGATTTTACTGGGTTTCTGGGATTTTTCCCTTCGGCCATATATAAGATTATCAACTCTTTTTCGAGTTGTCAATCTACAGATTTTTTCGATTTGGTAACATTAGAACGTTCCCCAATTTGGGGAATGCTTTGTTGTCACCATTAGCATTTTTCAGAATAGATTCGAACTGAAAGTTGTTTTTCATTTTTTCCCTTTGGGGAATGCCTCGGCTTTCTCTTAGGAGGGCATCGCTCTATCCACTGAGCTACAGAGACAAACATTACCTCTCTATTTTACTATATTCCATTCAAAAAAACAACCATTTTTCCAACCTAAAAATTAATCGTTCCCTGCAGCCAGATAATTCCCTTAAATCTCCTTCCTATCTCCGGCTCACCCAGAAGGTCTTTCTGATTAATGCACACATCAAAGTTGAGATCATTACATTTCAAAGATAATTGATACACATATTCTCCCGTCAATGTGTTTTCCTCCATCAAGACATCCGTAATCTCTCCCAACACATTATATCGATCGCATTCCATTCCATACGGCATAAAATGCGTGTCTACAATAGAAAAGATATCCTCATCTACGATTCTTCTGGATATCACGGAATATGTATCCATATCTTCCATCGTCAGGCTTTCCATGGCTTCTTCATTGCCTTTTCGCGCCTCGTTGATCAGCTGCGCCCTCTTTTTGGTCGTCTGTTGGTCTTTTTCCTTCTGTCGCACATCTTTCTTGATCGGAAGCAATATCTTGCCCTCTGTAGACAATGCGGAAAGGGTCAGCGTACTTCTCGTCTGTCCCAAAATTCCTTTATACTTTCGATTCAGATATTCTCCTGCGTTGGCAAGATAAAAGATCAGAGTTACCCCTATGCGTACATCATCACAGGCACCGGAAAAACATTCCTTCTCCGCATGCTGTTCTATGATGACATCCTCACCTGTACTGATCCCCGTTCCACGGAAATACGGAAAATAATACTCCATTTGAAATTCATCATTCTCATCATATTCTCCACAAACAGTTATTCCAGTATCATATCCAAACGACTTGGAAATTTCCGCAAATACTCGATTGTTTCCCTCATCTACGACCATTTTTGAATCATAAGACCGTATCACTTCCCGTAAGATCACTTCCAGATCCTTTCTATTTTGAAGCTCTGAAAATCCAACAGCGCGAAGATAACTATGCATAAAGGCACCTCCTCTCTTCCCATTCTTTACATCACTTTTTTCAGTGTGTTTCCTATTTAGAAGGAACAATTTTTTCCATACCGCCCATATATGGCTGTAATGCTTTCGGAATACTTACGCTTCCATCTGCGTTCAGATTGTTTTCCAGAAAAGCAATAAGCATTCTCGGTGGCGCTACTACTGTATTATTTAATGTATGCGCAAAGTACTTACCATTTTCACCATTTACACGAATTTTTAATCTTCTTGCCTGCGCATCTCCCAGATTAGAGCAGCTTCCCACTTCAAAATACTTTTTCTGTCTTGGAGACCATGCCTCCACATCAATAGATTTTACTTTCAGATCTGCCAGATCTCCAGAACAACATTCCAGCGTTCGTACCGGAATATCCAATGAACGGAACAGTTCTACTGTATTCTGCCACAATTTTTCAAACCACATTTTACTTTCTTCCGGTTTGCAGACCACGATCATTTCCTGCTTTTCAAACTGATGAATTCTATATACGCCTCTCTCTTCCAGTCCATGTGCTCCCTTTTCCTTACGGAAGCATGGTGAATAACTGGTCAATGTTCTGGGCAGAGTCTCTTCTGGAAGAATCGTATCGATAAATTTACCGATCATAGAATGCTCACTGGTTCCGATCAGATACAGATCTTCTCCCTCGATCTTATACATCATGGAATCCATCTCAGCAAAGCTCATAACGCCCGTAACTACATCGCTGCGGATCATAAATGGCGGCACGCAGTAAGTAAATCCTTTATTGATCATAAAATCTCTTGCGTAAGAAATCACGGCAGAATGAATCCGGGCAATATCTCCCATCAGATAATAAAATCCGTTTCCCGCAACCTTTCTTGCGCTGTCAAGATCAAGGCCATCAAAAGATTCCATGATCTCTGCATGATAAGGAATTTCAAAATCCGGAACAACTGGTTCTCCAAAACGCTCCACTTCCACATTTTCACTGTCATCTTTTCCAATCGGAACGGACGGATCAATAATGTTCGGGATCGTCATCATATTTCTTCGAAGTTTTTCTTCCACTTTTTTTTCTCTTGCAGACAGCTCTTCGATACGAGCGCCGGAAGCTGCGATCTCTTTTTTCACTTCTTCCGCTTCTTCTCTTTTTCCCTGAGCCATCAGCGCACCAATCTGTTTGGAAATTTTATTTTTATTAGCACGAAGTCCTTCTACTTCCTGTTTGATATTCCTGTTTTCCTGATCCAGTGCAATCACCTCATCTACCAAAGGCAGCTTCTGATCCTGAAATTTCTTTTTGATATTTTCTTTAACCACTTCTGGATTTTCTCTGACAAATTTTATATCTAACATAATTCCCTCCCTTGTTCTAAGAGCATGTTTACGATTAAATTATTTTATACTAGTATTGCCTTTTTTTCAACCCTTAAAAGTAGGAATCACCTATTTTTAGGGATTTTTATCAATTAAAAATTTTATAACTCTGTCTCTCCAAAACGTACTGCCTGACGCAAGGCGTCCATTTCTTCTGAACTCAGCAGTATATAGGATTCTCCGTTGACAATCTCTTTTATATAGAAGAAACAATTATCTCGGCTGTGGATTGCATTCAGGATAAATCCCGTGTTTTTTCGATCCAGCATTGCCAAAGCAAAGCTGAGTTTTCCTCCCACATCATCAAAAGCGTCATACTTCACAATTCCATACTTCGTGAGACTTTTTCCTATTTCTTTTTTCAAAATTCTGATCTCTGCGCTGTTATCATCGTTTGCCGCCAGTAAGCGGTCCACCTCTTTCAATTTCTGGTTAAATACCCTCTCCAGGCTCTGCCCATCCGCACCTTTCATAAACATCGCATATTTGCGATTTAAGCGATGGATACCCAGAGACATATTCAAAATGATCACAATCAGAATCAAGACAAGTACCATCAACATCAATACCAGAATACCCAGATCAATTCCGATTTTTTCAAAAAAATCACTCATATTACACTCCCTTATCTTATGGATTCAAACATTTCAATCAATCGTTCCAATTCAGCCTGCGAATAATACTCTATTTCTATTTTCCCCTTCTGATTATTTTTCTGATGAATAGAAACTTTTGTGCCGACGATAGATTTTATTTTTTCTTCTAATTGATGATAAATAACTTCCATCTGCGTATCCGCCACATTTTCTTTTTTCGGTTTTGGATTTTGCAGATTTTTCACCAATCTTTCCGTTTCTCTTACACTAAGCTTTTCATCAAAGATTTTCATGGCTATTGTGTATTGATCATCCCCATCTTCTATTGCCAGCAACGCCCGGGCATGTCCTGTGGAAATCATCTCGTCGACCACCATTCGCTGTACCCTTTCATCCAATTTCAGCAATCGAATAGAGTTTGTAACGGCAGTTCTGCTCTTCGATACCCGTTCCGCAATTTCATCCTGTTTTAAACGAAATTCTTCCATCAGGCGTTTATATGCCAGCGCTTCTTCTATCGGATTCAGATCTTCTCTTTGTATGTTTTCAATCAAAGAAATTTCTACAATTTCCTGACTGGTAAAATCCTTCACAATAACCGGAACTTCTTTGACCCCGGCCAGTTTTGCTGCTCTCCATCTTCTTTCACCAGCAATAATCTCATAATATCCGTCTTTCTTTTGTACCAGCAACGGCTGTAAGATTCCAAACTGTTTGATTGACTCCGATAATTCCAGCAATGCATCCTCATCGAATTTTTTTCTCGGCTGTTCCCTGTTTGGTTCCACTTCTCCGATTTTAACTTTCATCTCCACCGGCTTTTCTACAATCTTCTCAACAATTTTTTCTACAACTTCCCTTTTTTCTGTATTCTGTTCTGCCGATACTACTGATTTTTTCCCTCTCGGATTGCCAGACGGAATCAAAGAATCCAATCCTTTCCCTAAACCACCTTTTTTTACTGCCATTCCTCATCCCCCCTATGTATAACTTCCTCAGCCAACAAACGATAGCTTTCTGCTCCGGAAGATTTGCCATCATAATAATTAATTGGCATTCCATGACTTGGGGCTTCTGCCAGGCGAACATTTCTCGGTATAATGGTTTTATAAATTGTTTGATTTAAATTGCTTTTCACATTTTCCACCACTTGAAGAGACAGATTTGTTCTTGCATCATACATGGTAAATACAACACCTTCCATCTCCAAATCTGGGTTAAGTCTCTCCTGCACCAATTCTATCGTGTGCATCAACTGAGACAATCCCTCCAACGCATAATATTCACATTGGATAGGAACCAGAACTGTATCTGCCGTTGTCATAGCATTGATAGTCAACATATTTAAAGACGGCGGGCAATCAATGATAATAAAATCATACTGCTCTTTTACCTGTGCTATTTGATCCCGTAAAACAAATTCCTTATTTTCAATTCCAATCAACTCAATCTCCGCACCTGCTAAATTTACATTAGACGGAATCAAAGCAACACCTTCATATTTCAGTTCAATCAGACAATCACTCAAATCGCACTCTCCAAGAAGCAATTCATATACTGTACTGTCTAAAACTTCTTTTTCGACACCAAGTCCACTGGTGGTGTTTCCCTGTGGGTCCATATCAATCACAAGAACTTTCTTTTTTGTCTCTCCCAGACAGGAAGATAAATTAATGGCAGTTGTGGATTTCCCCACACCTCCCTTTTGATTTGCAATGGCTATTACTCTGCCCACGTTACGCTCTCCTTTCTTATAAAATTCTCACTCATTTAACACTTGTCAAATCATACTTCTAATTATTTTATATCAAAACATAACATTGAATGGTTCTACTGCTTTTTCATTATAACACCTGTACAGATATAATTCCATAAAAATGTTTCACGTGAAACATTTTTATGGTTGTAAAACATTTTCATCGTATCAAACAAGTTTCTCTTCTGAATTATTTGTTTTTTTCAACACTTATCATGCTGGAGGAACCCCAAAAAGATTTATCATAAAAGTATTCCGTGTTCACAAATGTTTCACGTGAAACATTTCATCATACATAGAAAATGTCCATACCACCAAATTTTAAGGTGATAATTTGAACCGGTTATAAGTAAAACATTGGTACCAACCATGCCAAACACGTAGTCATTATTATGAATAGCACGGGCTGAGCTATTTATTGAACTATTACCTTTTAAGAAAAAATTTCATTGTATACCTTTCCAAAATGGCTTATAATAAAGGTATACTTTTGATTTTAATATCATGTTTTTGAATGTAAGGAGGTTGCATTTCATGAAAAAGAACAAACATCGATTGCTTACTGTCAGTGCCCTGATCAGCCTGACATCTACATCTATTTTCTTTATAAATAAGGCTATTTCTGCCTCTGCGGTTATCAAGAATTTGTTGAAAGGAAAATCCGAGAAATACTATGATTGGCGTTTTGGAAAGATTCATTACAAAGCACAAGGAAGTGGTTCTCCCCTTCTTCTAATTCATGATGTTTCTCCCTGCTGTAGTACCGATGAATGGAAGTATCTCTGTGATGCTTTGGCTGTTGATCACACAGTATACTCCATTGATTTATTGGGCTGTGGCTGTTCCGACCGTCCAAAAATCACCTATACAAACTTTTTATACGTTCAGTTGATAACAGATTTCATTCACAATGTGATCAAAAAGAAAACAGATGTTATTACCAGTGGTTTATCTGGTTCTTTTGCTGTTATGGCGTGTCGAAATGATGAGACCATCATCAACCGTATTCTGATGATCAACCCTGAAGATCTTGCTGTACTGAATCAGGTTCCCACAAAAAAATCAAAAGCAGCCAAATTTATTTTAGAACTGCCCCTGATTGGTACTCTATTGTATAATTTTATTATGGCAAGAGGCAATATTGATTTACAGTTCACTGAACATTATCTTCACAATCCATTCCATTATGATTTAGATCTTATGGATGCCTATTACGAATCCGCTCATTTAGATCAGGGAAACGGCAAGTATCTTCTTGCCAGTCTGAAAGGAAAGTATTTATACTGCAATATTGCTCAGGCTCTTCAAAAAATCAACAACAGTATCTATATCCTCCAAGGCAATGAAGAAAACCGGGCAAAAGAAAGTATCGCCTTATATACTTCCATCAATCCTTCTATTGAACATGAGCTTTTACCTCACCAAAAACATTTGCCTCATATAGAAGAACCAGATAAAATCTTAGAAACCGCAAAGATATTTTTTATCTAGTACTCTTCTCTGAGCTGTGGCGCTAAACACTTTTTGAATATTTTATAAATATTCTCTCTGTTGTTCTACGTGCCGCAGCTCTTTTTTATTTTCTTATTCTCTCTTTTATTTTTCTCTCCTTCTCCTATTTTTTCTATTCCTGTTTTCTTCCTTGCCTTTCTTTTTTGTGAGATTTTTTCTCGCATTTTATCGCTATTTATTTTTGAGAAAAAATCTCGTATATGAATATCTTTTGAGATTTTTTCTCGCAAATTGTTCTTTCTTTTTTTCTTTCATTTTGACCAAAATCTTTATTAAAAATTCCTTTTTTTGTAATTCTTCTCTTGTTGACATCGTTTCTTTATTATTATATTATATAGAATAAAAGTGACTTTTTTGTTGCATTTTGTAAAAATCTGTCATCAGTTTTTTCTGATGAGTGCACCTCAAAAAGTGATTTTTATCTTTCACCTGACAATCCACCACATTATAATTTATGATGTTATCATATAAAGGAGCAATATGGTTTTTTCAAGCTTGTTTTTTGTATTTTTCTTTCTTGCGCTGAATCTTATTGCGTATAATTTTGCAAGTACTATCAAGCAGAAAAACATGGTCATGCTTGTTTTCTCCTTGATTTTCTACTCCTGGGGTGGACCAAAATATCTTCTGCTTCTTGTAAGCATGGTCTTCGCCTCATGGATATTCGCTCTTCTGATTTATCAATATCAGGATACCAAATGGAGTAAAATTTTCCTGATCAGTGATTGTGTAGTCATGCTGGGGCTTTTGGGCTTCTTTAAGTATTTGAATTTTTTTGCGGGAATTACCAATTCCCTTTTTCATCTGCCAAAAGAAGTACCGCAGATCGTACTCCCCATTGGTATTTCATTCTACACGTTTCAGCTTCTCTCTTACGTGATTGACGTATACCGCCAGGAAATTAAACCGCAGGAAAAGTTTTCCTACCTTCTGCTGTACGCATCACTCTTTCATCAGTGTATTGCCGGTCCTATCGTCCGGTATCAGCTGGTGGCTGAAGAAATCGAGAATCGAAGAGTAACGCTTGATGAAATGTGCCGGGGAATCAAACGATTTGCTACCGGACTGGCAAAAAAAGCAATCCTCGCCAACGGATGTGCTTCTGTAGCAGATACTTTGCTGCCGCTTGTTTCAAAAGATCTGGCAACGATTCCTGCCGCAGGCATCTGGATCGGTCTGCTTTTCTATGCGCTGCAGATTTATCTGGACTTTTCGGCTTATTCCGATATGGCGATCGGTATGGGACTTATGATCGGTTTCCATTATGATGAAAACTTTAATTATCCTTACATAGCAAATTCCATAAAAGATTTTTGGAGAAGATGGCATATATCTTTAAGTTCTTTCTTCCGGGATTATGTCTATATTCCTCTGGGCGGAAGCCGCCGGGGTCCTCGCCGGACAACGATCAATCTTCTGGTTGTATGGGGCTTAACCGGATTCTGGCATGGAGCCAGCTGGAATTATATTTTCTGGGGACTATACTTCTTTGTTTTTATCTTTATGGAAAACAGATTTCTCACGAAAAAGCTGGCGCAGCTGCCTTCTTTTGTAAGTCATATATACGCTATGATCGTTGTCTACTTTGGCTGGGCTCTGTTCCGCTGTGAATCACTGGGAACTCTGGGAACTTTGTTTAAAGGAATGTTCGGACTCAACAAGAACGGTTTCATGAATGCTTCAACTTCTATCGTGATACAGAATAATATTTTTCTCCTTATTTTCTGTATTATTGCATCCACACCGATTCTCAAAAATCTGGGTTCCTACATAAAGAGACTTCATCTGGTAAATCATCGTATTCCTCATATTGTCTACGCTTATGATATGATAATGCCGGCTGTTTTACTGATACTGTCTACTCTGGCATTGGTTGGAAACAGTTATAATCCATTTTTGTATTTCCAATTTTAAAAGGACCGTCTGACATGAGAAAAAATAAAGATGAATATTATACCAAGAAAAATGTAATCCGTAAAAAGTATATGCGGATGACCATCCGCATCTTTTTCGGACTGCTTCTCGTTTTTGGATTCATTGGGCTTCTATTTCCCCTTCGCCCCAAAGAATCCGATGTAGAAAAAAGAGAATTGACGAAGTTTCCAAAACCTACCGTCTCCACTTTTTTAAATGGAGAATTTTTCAATGGGATCAGTACCTGGTACGCAGATACTTTTCCTTTCCGCGAAACTTTAATTACTGCCAATTCAAAATTCAAAAAATTGTATGGTATCACTACAGAAGAATTGTACGGTGATGTAGTAGAAGGCGATGATATTCCGGATGCGGATGCTGAGATTACAGCTACTCCCATTCCCACCGCCACTCCTACCCCTGCGCCTGATGGAACGATTCATGATGAACCGGAAAAAGCCGGCGCTATTTATGTCGCTGACAACCGTGGATTTGAGATTTACGGCTTCAGCCGCGAAGGTGCTGACGCTTACATTATGATGATGAACTCCGTGGCAGAACAGCTAAAAGGAGTTGCTAATGTTTACGACATCCTGGTTCCCACCAGTATCGCCGTTAATCTCGATCTGGAAAATCAGGAAAAAATCGGTTCCAGTGATCAGGGAAAAGCCTTTGAGTATGTCTACGGACACCTGGATTCTTCCATCAAACCCGTTCCTGTCATGGATACTTTAAAAGCCCATAACAGCGAATATCTGTATTTTAAAACAGATCACCACTGGACTGCTGATGGCGCTTATTATGCCTACCAGGAACTGATGAAAGCAAAAGGTATGGAGCCAGCTCCTCTTTCTTCTTTCACAAAGCAATCTTTTGACGGTTTTATAGGAAGTTTTTACAGCTACAGTAAGCAGTCGGATGTGTTAAAAAATAACCCTGACACGGTAAACGCCTATGTACCGGCTGTTAATTCTATGACTTATAAAACCAGTGATGGTCAGGAGATCACTGGTCAGGTCGTTACTGATGCCGCCGAATACTCTGCCGGTAATAAATATCTGTGTTTTATCGCCGGGGATCAACCCTACGAAAAGATAGAAAATCCAAACATTACTGACGGCTCTTCCTGTGTTGTCATCAAGGAATCTTACGGAAATGCATTTGTTCCTTTCCTTGTGAACAGTTATCAGACCGTCCATGTTATTGATTATCGTTATTATCAGGATAACCTGATCAGTTTCGTAAAAGAAAATAATGTTCAGGATGTTATTTATCTAAATAATGCAAATGCCCTGATTGAAAGCGCTGTAAGCAAAATGAACCGGATCATCGTACCTCCGGCTACTCCGACTCCTACCGCGGAGCCTACGCCTTCAGCGACACCCACACCTTCTGCAACGCCTTCACCAGCAGCAAAAGAAGACTAATCAACAGCCGGATGAAACGATTTCCCTCTGTCCACACTTTGGGAAATCGTTTCATCCGGCTGTTTTACTTCTTCTGCCTTTACTTCTCTTCTATCAATACCAGCAACTGATCAATCAGCTCTTTCACACTCATTTTATTTACCAGTCCATAATTCCCTTCAGAATCGGAAACCTCATAAAAACTGGCGTCTCTCGGTGTATACGTTACTGTAATCTCACTTCCATCTGTTCCCACATACTGCAAGATAAGCTCCGCTTCGCCCTTAGCTGACGCTTTTTCCAAACGGTTCTGACACACCATATCCTGGCAGCCTCTGAAGAAATCCATGAATTTTGCACTGTCTGCTTCTTTCTCGTCTACATAGTAACGGGTTACTTCTTTTGTTTCTTCTTTCTCATCCTCTGATTTTTCTTCCGTAACTTCCCGCTTCAACACATACTCTTCTCCGCCGTACGTCACGTTTAGATGATCCAGATCAGCTATGGCAATATCTTCTACACCCAAATCCCAGTAATCAAATGCCTTACCGTTTTTCAGTGTATCCAGAGAACTCTGAGACATTCCATGTACCTCCTGGGAATCGCCTAATCTGACATAATAATTTCCATCTTCGCTGGCATTTCCCACATACACAGTAATCGATTTTTCTACCTGCTTCGGTTCTTCCTTACTCTCTTCCTCCTCTGTCTCATCCGTCTCCTTATCATCTTCTGTTTCTTCCATTTCCGTATAATGGATAACCAGAGTCATAGAAGGATTATCCAGTCCATAAGCGCTCCAATCCTGGCAGTCATTATCATAATATCCATCATAAGAAAGTCCTGCTGCCGCACTTTGAAGTGTCCCTGCCTTGGTTCCATCCGCCGCTTTCCGATCGCCGTTTTCATCCGTTACCGACCAGGACGTATCGGAGGCACCATCTGCTTCCAGTGTATAAGAGTCTTTTTCTTTTTTCACCTCTATGCCGGTAATATTTCCTGCTGTTATCACCGGATATTCTTCACTCACTGCAAACGCATAGATATCTCCGGAAAAGATAGCCGCCAGATCCTTAGAAACGGTATATACCGTAGATACCTCGTCATTCAAGTATACATACGTATCTCCTGTGGACGGATTTTTATTCCCCACATAAATTGTTTCCTCACTGCCGTCCTTTTTCGTAATAAAAATGCAATTCACCGGTTCATCTAAACCATAATCCTTCAGATTTTCTACATTTTTCAGCTTTCTGTCTGCCGTTATAGAAGATACCGCTGACAGCAGGGGCTCTATCTTTTCCGTATCTACAGGAAATTCTTCTTCTCCCTCCAACTTCCACTGATCTTCCTTTCTATTCCAGACAACTTCTCTGCCGTCCAGCTGAAATCGAAGCGATTTTATATCCTCGCTGCTCATTGCCAGAATCTCTTCTCCCGTTGGCTCTGTTGTTTCTTGCTCCGTGTCTGTCTCCTCCTGATTCAGCCCCTTCACTAAAAAGTAAATGCCGATCAAGACCGCAAGAAGAAGTATTCCCACAACAGCAAACAATCCTCTCTTTTTCTTCATTACCGTTTTCTCCTCCTAAACCATACAACAGCTCCCACAAGAAGAAATGCTGCCGGAAGAATTCCACAGGTGATTGCCGCCCAATATCCCGCATCATACTCTGGGATTGTCAGATAGCTCATCATCAAACTCTTACTGTCCACTGTAATCACAGGCGCGTTATTTTCACACATCCATCCCAGCGTATCCAGAACAAGCTCTGTATTTCCTCCTGAAACCTGTTGATTCGTTGTCTGATCTAAAATACTGGAAGAACTGTAGTAAGCGATCTGCGTGGTATGCTCCTCATCCACTGTTTCTTCCACCTTAACTCCCAACTGGAAAGTCCCTTCTTCATCCCCATCCTCTTTCTGAAAGGTTTTCATATTTTCCACATCCTGCTTGATATATGCTTTTTCAGACGTGGAAAGAATCGGCTCAATCGTCAGAGTATCTCGGTAAGAATCCAGCGTTTTGATTGCCTGAGCAGCCGGCATTAAGATATAACGGTTATCCTGAATCAGATCTGCTGTTATTTCTGTACTATCTATATTTGGAATCAGATAATACGGGATCTGCATCACATACTGTTTGCTGTCTCCCTCCATAACCACTCCATCCGCTGTAGTTACCCCATAATTTTCCAGAACTTTTTTAAGATTCGCCATCTCAACAGATGTATAATCTGTAAAGATCATGGCTTTCCCACCCTGTTCCAGATAAGTAATGATTTTCTCTGCCTCTTCTTCTGAAAGATCCGTCTGCGGAGCCATTATCATAAGGCATCCCGTATCCTCGGGAACATTTTCTTCCGAAAGAAGGTTCAGTGTTTCTATCCGGTAATTCGCTCTCTCCAGACTTTCTTTCAGGCTGCTGTTCAGTTCCAGCTCTCCATGCCCCTGCAGTGTATACAAAATCGGCAGGTCATCGGAAGTAACATAAGAAATGGCGCTGTCTATCTGACCTTCTCCATCGAATCCTGTTGCCCCTCCAGAGCCCGTATAATAGTCATATTCCATCTCATAGAGGCTGTTGTAGTCAATTACCTTACTCTTGTCCTCATGGACCACAATAAGGCTGTTATCACTCACCTGAGCGTCCGTATACTGGGAAGTAAAGTTCGGATATAACACCGGATCTTTTTTCTCCACCATAACGTGTTTAGATGCCTCTTCGTACCGGGTCAGCATTTTCTCCAGCACATCATCTTCGCCGCCGCTTTGAACAATATGATAAATAGTTACATCCTGATCCAGATTTTTTAAAAATTCTGCCGTCTCATCTGAAATCGTATACAACTTCTGACTGCTCACATCGATCTGTGTATATTTTTCCGGTATCTCTCCCACAATCATATTGATCACAACAACTGCCGCTATCAAAATCACCGTATACAGCATACTGTAAGAACCGTTTTTTAATATCTTTTTATCTATTTTTCCCATTTCCTTCAGCGTATTTTTCCACTGCCGGAACTTCTTTTTTACATCTGCTTTCATGTTCTTTGCCCTCCTTAATTCCAACGTCTCTTTGTGATCATCTGAATCGACAGGAACACAAAAACAATAATTACAGAAAGGAAATATACCACTCCATTCAGATCTAGAATACCATTGGTAAAATTATCAAAATGGCTGGTAATATCGAAAATTCCTAAAAATTTCTGGATGCCGCTTTCAAATAAGGTGGGTTTCACAAAGTATGCAATCAGTAAAGCTGCTTCCCCCGCGATACCGATTCCCCCGGCAATCCACAGATTTTTTATCATATGATAGATGATCATTGCCAGAGCCGCTGTCAGCAACATATAGATTGCCAGAGAAGAACCGGAAGTTTCCGGGATCAATGTAGCAATTCCTGTGATCATATAACAGACAAAGAGAACGATAAACGTCATAACTGCTGCAATTACGGGATTCTCTGTTATCGAAGATAAAAATACGCCTACCGCAATCTGCGCAGCTCCCAGAAGGACAAATCCCAGAATTGACGTATATGCCATAGCATAAGAAATCGTTCCGTATTTTCCCAAAATCAGCGGGTATGTGCAGATAATAGCCACCGGTATCAAAAATACCGCAAGAAGGGCGAGATATTTACCCATGATAATTTTTCCCACAGATACCGGCGCCGTCAAAAGCAGCTGATCTGTTTTTTGTTTTCTCTCTTCCGCAACAACCTTCATGGTGAGTACAGGCACCAGAAGCAAAAAGATAAAGGTGATAGCATTCAGAGTAATTCCAAAGATCGGATAGCTCTGCTGGATATTATAAGCAGTAAAATAAATGCCTTCCAGAAGAAGGATAAAGAAAATAAATACATATCCTATCATGGATGTGAGATAGCCCTTGAATTCTTTTTTAAATATCGCTGTCATGATCTATTTCCTCCTGACCTTCTGTTTCTTCTGCCGCCTGTTCTGCTTCCTCTGACGCAGCTTCAGAACTATCTTCCTGAACAACTTCATTGCCCTCTTCTGTCAATTCCAGGAAAATATCTTCGAGAGAAATTCTCGTAGATTCCATTTTTAAGATTGGCAGCTTATGTTCTGCCATCAGGTAAAACAGTTGTTCCCGGATATCTGTACGCTCTTCCGTAGTGATTTTCAGATTTACACAATCCTCTTCCTCCGACTGCATCCATTCCAGCTCTCGAATCATCTCCAATGGACTAACAAGCTTATTCACTTCTTCTTTCGTTCCCTTAATGGTCAATTCCAGCGTATTGGAACCTAAGGTCATCTTACTCAGATTCTCTGTAGTATCACTGGCAACCAGCTTTCCATGATTGATGATCATCACATAATCGCACACTGCGCTTACTTCCGACAAAATATGCGAGCTCAATATTACCGTATGCTTTTCGCTGAGTTTTTTTATCAGTTCTCGGATCTCTATAATCTGCTTAGGGTCCAGTCCTACCGTAGGTTCATCTAAAATAATAATCTCCGGGTAGCCCAGAATTGCCTGAGCAAGACCTACTCTTTGTTTATATCCTTTGGACAGATTCTTGATCAGACGGTTTCTCATATCTGAAATTCCCGTCAGTTCCATAACCTCTTCGACCTGCTCCGCTCTCTGAGATTTCTTAATCTTCTTTAATTCTGCTGCAAACTTCAGATATTCCCACACGGTCATATCAAAATACAGCGGCGGCTGCTCCGGAAGATATCCGATACATTTCTTTGCCTCCTCCGGCTCTTCCAGAATATTATGTCCGTCAATCAAAACTTCTCCCTCCGTAGAGGCGATATAGCCGGTCATAATGTTCATGGTAGTGGATTTTCCCGCCCCGTTCGGTCCCAGAAAACCATAGATTTGTCCCTTGTCAACATGAAAAGACAGATGATCCACCGCCAGATGATCACCATACCTTTTTACCAGATTTTTTACTTCTATCAAGTTCATTCCCTCCTTTTCTCTTACTATTTTATAGAAAAAGTGTGTTGAACTTTCAAAAAAAGTGTGAGGTTTTTGTGAAAAATAAAATGGAGCTGTCGTTCATGAAATATTTCAAATATCCGTTTCATACGACAACTCCATTTTTCAATCTTTTTCCTTACTCCAGCGGTTCTTTCGCCGGCATCCCCGCTTTTCTCGGGTACTTTTTCGGTGTATTTTTTTCTTTTTCTACCACCACGAAGGATCTTTCCATATCCGTATCCACCAACTGGAATTTTACGGTTTCTGAGATTTTTCCTCCCAGTATTTTCACCGCCTTCTGCGCCTTGGTTACTTCCTCATCGATTTTTCCCGATTTGTAAGGGATGAATTTCCCGCCGCACGCCACATAAGGAAGGCAATATTCCGACAGGGTGCTCATATTCGCTACCGCTCTGGATACGCACAGGTCAAAGTTTTCTCTGTACTCTTTCTGTCTGGCAAAGTCTTCCGCTCTTCCATGAATCGTTCGGATGTTTTTAAGTCCCAGTTTTTCTATCACTTCATTTAAAAACTTGATTCTCTTATTTAAGGAATCCAGAAGCACGATTTCCAGTTCCGGAAAGGCAATCTTCAGAGGAATCCCTGGGAACCCTGCTCCCGTTCCTATATCGATCACTTGCTTGTGACCCGACAGGTCGCATACCTTCACCAATGCCAGACTATCCAGAAAATGCTTTGCAATCACCTCTTCATATTCGGTAATTCCTGTAAGGTTCATCACCTTATTCCACTCCACCAGTATTTCATAATATTCCAAAAACTGCCGGATCTGATGTTCCTCAAGGGAAATCCCTAACTGTTCCAATCCTTTTTCAAAAGATGTTGTAGAATACTCGTTCATATTCTATGTTCCTTTCGTTTTTTCGTTACTGTGAACACTAATATTTTTTCTCTTTTTATTACCGTCTGCTCTCCAGATACACCAGCAGTACCGAGATATCCGCAGGAGATACCCCTGAGATTCTGGAGGCCTGCCCGATATTCAGCGGCTGATATAATTTCAGTTTCTGAACCGCTTCGATCCGAAGGCTCCTCACCTCATCATAATTAATATCTGCAGGTATCTGCTTTTTCTCCAATTTTTTAAACTGTTCTACCTGCTTTAACTGTCGGCGGATATAACCGTCATACTTGATATTGATATTTACCTGCTCTTTTACATCCCAGCGAAGTTCCGGACGTTTTTTATCAATCGGTTCCAGCGCTTCATAATTCAGTTCCGGTCTCCGAATCAGTTCTCCCAGCGTAGATCCTGAAGTAAGAGGCGTACTGTTATAACGCTCCAACAACTGCTGAACCTCCGATGTTGCGCCCACTGTGGTCTTTTCCACTCGTTTTATTTCTTCCGCTATCTGCTCTTCTTTTTTCAAAAGCGCCTGATACTGCCCTTCACTGATAAGACCAACCTCATACCCTTTTTTTCGAAGTCTCAGATCAGCATTATCCTGTCTTAACAAAAGACGATATTCCGCCCGGCTGGTCATCATCCGATACGGCTCGTGGTTTTCTTTTGTCACCAGATCATCGATCAGCACACCGATGTACGCCTCTGACCGATCCAGAACCAGCAGTTCCTTCCCCTGTATCTTTAACGCCGCATTAATGCCTGCTATCAGTCCCTGCGCTGCCGCCTCTTCATATCCTGAACTTCCGTTAAACTGACCGCCGCTGAACAGATTTTTAATGGTTTTAAATTCCAGTGTGGCATGCAGCTGCCGCGGATTAATACAATCATACTCAATCGCATAAGCATTTCTTACGATTTTTGCATGTTCCAGTCCCGGTACCGAATGGTACATCTCATACTGCACGTCCTCCGGAAGAGAACTGGACATTCCTCCCACATACATTTCATTGGTATCCAGACCTTCCGGCTCTATAAATACCTGATGTCTCGGCTTATCTGCAAATTTTACCACCTTATCCTCGATAGACGGACAATATCTGGGTCCTGTTCCCTCGATCATTCCTGAATACAGCGGAGATCTGTCCAGATTTGCCCGGATGATCTCATGAGTTTTTTCATTGGTATACGTAAGCCAGCAGGATTCCTGAGGAATCTGCACACTTTCCGGATCTGTAGAGAAAGAAAATGGCACAATCCTCTCATCGCCCTTCTGCTCTTCCATTTTTGAAAAATCAATGGAACGTTTATCAATTCTCGCCGGAGTTCCTGTCTTAAACCGGAACATTTCTACTCCATGCGCCTTCAGGGAATCGGTAAGATAATTGGCTGCCTGCAGTCCGTTCGGACCTGTAGCATTGCTCACATCTCCGTAAATACACCTGCTTTTCAGATACGTTCCCGTACACAATACTACCGCCTTACAGTGATATACCGCCCCGGAATACGTCTTTACTCCCGTTACCACTCCATCTTCTACGATAAGCTCCGTAACCTCTGCCTGCCGGATGGTAAGGCGTTCTGTATTTTCCAATACTTTCCGCATCGTGTTACTGTACATCTTTTTATCTGCCTGCGCTCTCAGAGAATGGACAGCCGGACCCTTCGACTGATTCAGCATCTTCGACTGAATAAAAGTCTGGTCGATCACCTTTCCCATTTCCCCACCCAGAGCGTCTATTTCCTTCACCAGATGTCCTTTGGAACTTCCCCCTATATTGGGATTACAGGGCATCAACGCAATACTGTCCACGCTTACTGTAAAAATAATCGTCTCCATTCCCAGACGAGCCGCCGCCAGCGCCGCTTCACACCCTGCATGTCCTGCTCCGATCACCGCCACGTCATACGATTCCACTAATTTATTCATGCCTGCTTCTCCTCATTTGCCTACTTTCCAGTACAAAATTTGCTGAATATCTCATTTACCAGATCTTCTCCCACCGACTCCCCAGTGATACTTCCCAATGCCTCATAGGCATTCATCAGGTCGATAGAAAAGAAATCTTCCGGCATTCCCATGGAAATACTGTTTTCCACCATATTCAGACTCTCATATGCATCTTCCAACGCTTTTTTATGTCGTACGTTCGTAATATACACTTCATCATTAAAAGAAATCTCTCCCTGAAAAAACATCTCTTTGATTCTCTTCCCCAGCTCTTCTACTCCCCGCTCCTCTTTTGCAGAGACACTGAGTACTGTTTTTCCTGTTTTTTCTTCCAGCATCTGACTGGTAATCGCCGGTTTCAGATCACTCTTGTTCAACAGGATAATTGCTTTTTTCCCTTCCAAAAGCTTTAAGATTTCTTCATCATTCTCATCCAACGGAGCGGAAGAATCCAAAACGCAAAGAACCAGATCTGCTTCCTTCGCGTATTTTCTGGCTCTTTCCACTCCAATTTTCTCCACCACATCCTCGGTTTGGCGGATTCCCGCAGTGTCCATCATTTTGAGAGAAATTCCCTGAATCACGATCGTCTCCTCCAGTACATCCCGGGTTGTCCCCGCAATATCTGTAACAATCGCCTTTTCTTCTCCCACCAGACAATTCAGCAGCGAAGATTTTCCTGCATTGGGTTTTCCCACTATCACAGTTTTTATTCCCTCATGGATCATTTTTCCCTCAGCAAAAGAATCAATCAACTGTCTGATCCTCTCTTTTTGCTCTTCAACCACGCCTTCCAATTCTTCCCCATATCCATCAATACTGATATGTTCCGGATCGTCCAGCGCCGATTCAATATATGCGATATGATAAATAATCTTGCTGCGTATCTCTTTGATAGAGTTTAAAACTGCCCCTTTCAGCTGGCTCATAGAACTTCTCAATGCGTACTCATTTCTGGCATTGATTACATCCATAACCGCCTCTGCCTGAGACAGATCGATTCTTCCATTCAAAAATGCTCTTTTCGTAAATTCTCCCGGTTCTGCCGGTCTGGCTCCCGCATGGATCACTGCATCCAGCACCTTTCTCATCGCCAGAATTCCTCCATGACAGTCGATTTCCACCGTATCTTCTCCGGTATAACTTCGAGGTCCCCGCATGACCATCACCAGAACCTCGTCTGCAATCTCCTCCCCATCATAGATAAATCCATAATGAATCGTGTGAGATTCCACATTTCTGATGTCCTTTTTTCCGCTCTTTGACCGATAAATCTTTCCCGCGATCTCCAGCGCTTCATCTCCGCTGATCCTGATAATTCCAATTCCCGAAACAGTCATGGCTGTAGCCACAGCCGCTATTGTATCACCTGTCATTTTCCAGACCTCCTGTCCGTGTGCTGTACCCCTGTTTTTTCCTGTATAGCAAAAAAGACTGCTGCATATAAGCATTTAAAAGAATATAAATGTTTATTGCAACAGCCCCTTTTCTTTATTATTTCTTATACACAACTACTACATGACGATACGGCTCATTTCCCTCGCTGTAAGTCTCTACAAACTTATTTCCCTGTAATGCAGAGTGGATGATCCTTCTCTCATAAGGGTTCATCGGTTCCAGCACCACCGGTTTGCGGGTCTTTCTCACCTTAAACGCAATATTTTTTGCCAGATTTTCCAGAGTGTCTTTTCTGCGGCTTCTGTAATTTTCCGTATCCAACTTCACTCTCACATAGTCCTGCTGCTCTTTGTTTACCACAAGACTTGTAAGATACTGCAGAGAATCCAGAGTCTGTCCTCTCTTACCGATCAGGATACCCATATCTTCTCCTGCAAAATCAATATCCAGACAATCATTATTCTTATCGTATACGATATTAATCTCTACCGGAAGTTCCATGGCTTGGAATACGCTCTCCAGGAATTTTCTCCCGTCCTGCTCCATGGCTTTGATCTGCTCTTCTGTACGGACTACCGTCTTTCTATCTTCTCTCTTCACTTCCGGTTTTTTTTCTGTTCTTACCGGAGCTTCTTCTTTCATTTCTGCAGCAGGTTTGTTTTCTTTTTTCGGCTGTTCCTTCGAGATATCCGTCTTTACTTCTTTTTTAACTTCTCTTCTTGGCTCCCGATAAACAGGCTCTCTTCTTTCTTTTTTCTTTTCCTCTTTTTTCAGTTCTTTTAAGATGTCAAATTCTTCCTCTTCCACCTTTTTACGAACCTTTATGATTGCAGGCTTGCTTCCGATACCGAAGAAACCTGAAGTACCTTCACGAACAATCTCAATTTCCAGATTATCACTGGAGGTTCCCAGTTCCAGACAGGCTTTCGTGATTGCTTCATCAACGGTTTTCGCAGTAATTTCTCTGAACTCCATAGCCCTTCCCCCTATTTTTTCCTGGACTTGTTTTTCTCATCAAATTGTTTCACCATATTCGCCTTTGCCGCCAAACTTCCTGGTTTAACATTAGAACTATTATAGTACTCCGTGGATTTTTTCACTTTTTCTGCCTTTTCCTCGGCCGTCAGCGCCGGTTTCGTATTTGGTTTTCTCACCGGTTCCTGAATGTTTCTCACATTCATTCTCGCCTGCTGATTGATTCTCTCGGCAGTCATTCCACGTTTTTCCATCTTCTTCTTCATCTTTTCCTGATTTTTTTGAATCAGTTCTTCTGTATCGATCTTATCCATGTATCTGTTGATAACCACCTGCTGCACACTTCTGATCACAGCACCGATGATCCAGTAAATACCAATACCTACCGGGAAAGAGAAACAGAAAATAGCGGACATGATTGGCATTACCGTATTCATACCTTTCATGGAAGCTTCCATAGTACTTGGCGGTTCATTACTATTCGTCTGTGGCTGCGGCATCAGCTTATAATTCAGCCACTGGGTAAACCATGCCAGAATCGGAACCATCACTGCCGCAAATACCAGAAGATATCCTGCTGTATTTCCCTGATTCCATCCAGACTGCATAAGCGCCCACGGCGTATCTGAAATATTCAGATTTAAAAAGGTATTCATATGACTCGCTTTTTCAGAAACAGACGCAAACAGATCAGAAAAACCGCTGAACTGAGAAACATCTGCAAAACGATCCATCTGAGACGGCGTCAATTTATAAAGGAAATCGATAGTAGTTTCCTTCGTAAAGGTCATATTTGGCGTAATACCATACATGCTGATCTTATTATCTGTCAGGAACTTTGAAATAATATCGCTGAATCCATCTACAGATATGATTTTTGTAGCCAGTCCGGTAAATGCTTCACGAACTCCGGTGATATAACCTGGAATATGGTAAATTACCTGATACAATGCCAGCAAAATCGGCATCTGAATAAGAAGCTGTACACAGCTTCCGGTTGGGGAAACTCCGTATTTCTGATAAACAGCAGTAATTTCTTCATTCTGCTTCATTACAGAATCCTGATCTTTTTTCCCTTTATACTTCTTCTGAATTCTCTGAATTTCCGGCTGCATAATGGCATTCATCTTAGAGAACTTCTGCTGTTTAATCTGCAGAGGCGTCATAAAAAGATAAATTACCAGCGTAAATAAAATAATAGACAGACCGATATTGGGAATCCCGATCAATTCCAACAGACTGTATATTGCATTAATAATCCATCCAAGGACACTTCCGATCCATCCGATGATGGGCGTAGTAACCTTTGTCAATACAACGTTCAATTATCTTTCCTCCTAAAAATATCTTGTGACTGTACTTTATCTTATACAGTCTTTTCAGGGAACCGGGTCAACTCCGCCTTTTGAGAAGGGATTGCACCGTAAAATCCTCCAAATAGCCAAAAGACTTCCTTTTACCGCCCCGTATTTCTGTATCGCCTCCAGTCCGTACTGGGAACAGGACGGAATATAGGGACACCGGGTTCTCTTTAAAGGAGATAAATATTTTTGATAAAATCTAATCATTTTGATCAATATTGTTTTCATTCTGTTCCTTTTCCACAATCTTATGCAGCCTGCCAAGGTGTAGGAATGCACTCTCAATCTCACGAAACGTTCTCTCTTTTGCACTCACGCGGGCTACCACAACAATATCCAATCCTCTATGAAATGCTTCCTCATGCAGACGGTAGCTCTCTCTCACCAGTCTGCAGAGCCGGTGGCGTACTACACTGTTACCCACTTTTTTGCTAACGGAGATTCCGATTCTGTTTTTATTCAGCTGATTCTCCCGCACATACATGACAAGATATCTGTTCGCATAGGATGCTCCTGTTTTATAAACCAACTGAAAGTCTCTGTTTTTCTTTAAGCTCTCTGAATATTCCATAGAATTTACCTTTAAAGAATTATTATTAATATTTTTCAAGAGAAGAAAAGACCACAGTTTATGCGGTCTTATGCTGATAAGCTTTTTCTTCCTTTTAATCTTCTTGCAGCCAGAACTTTTCTGCCGCCTTTTGTACTCATTCTCGCTCTGAATCCGTGAACTTTCGCTCTGGATCTCTTTTTAGGCTGAAATGTCATTTTCATATCTAAGGCACCTCCTTCAATCAAAACCACTTATTCGGTTGTATTCTCTCATGTATGTCAGAAAACATCATTTCAATTATATTCATAAATATTTGTCAAGTCAAGCAAAATCGGGGTTTTTTTCATATTTTGTTGATAAAAGGAAATATACACCTTTTGTACACATAGTTTACGTAAGTTATCCCCACTTTGTGGATAAGTTGTGGATAACTCCCCCTATTATTGTGTAAAAAATAGAAACAATTTCCTTTTTCACCTATTTTTCGTCATTTTTTGCGGTGTATAAATCCACATCTTTTCTCCACCACTTCGGGATAACTTCTTTTATCCAAAACTATTTATCAACTTATCCACAATTAATCATTGATTAAATCCACATTTTATTATAAGATAGTGTAGAGATAGTATCTCAGTCAACATACGCCAATTTTAAAAGAAACATGTTTTACAGGTTTCTTTTTTTAGGCAGAGATTGCAGTAACCTTGCACTAATGGAGGAAATCATGGAAATCATTATTGAAAAATGGGACGAAATCCTGGAAACGGTAAAAAAGGAACACGAACTTTCTGATGTTTCCTTTAAGACATGGCTGAAGCCATTAAAAATTCATAAAATTGAAGATCTGGTGGTAACAATCTTAGTTCCCTCCCAGCAGGTCGGTTTAAATTATATCAGCAAAAAATACGCTCTGCCTTTAAAAGTAGCTATTTCTGAATTGACTGGCGCCGATTATGACATTCATTTTGTCCTCCCTGAAGATATTCAGGAGGAAGAAAAAGAAAAGGCAGTTCCTGCTAATTTCAATATGAATAAAGAACTTGCCAATCTGAATCCAAAATATACTTTTGATACGTTCGTTGTGGGAAGCAACAATAAGTTTGCTCACGCGGCTTCTTTAGCTGTGGCGGAATCACCGGGAGAAATTTACAATCCCCTTTTTCTTTACGGCGGCGTAGGACTGGGAAAAACCCATCTGATGCATTCCGTTGCTCATTTTATTCTGGAAAAAGATCCGTCCATGAAAATTCTTTATACTACCAGCGAAGCTTTTACCAATGAGCTAATCGAAGCCATTCGAAACGGAAATAACACGGCTATGACCAAATTCCGTGAAAAATACAGGAATATCGACGTACTTCTCATCGACGATATTCAGTTTATTATAGGAAAAGAATCTACACAGGAAGAATTTTTCCACACCTTTAACTCGCTCCACGGAGCAAAAAAACAGATTATCATCTCCAGTGATAAACCGCCGAAAGATATGGAAATTCTGGAAGACCGTATCCGCTCCCGCTTTGAATGGGGGCTTCTTGCAGATATCTCCTCCCCTGATTATGAAACCCGAGTAGCCATCCTTCGGAAAAAAGAAGAAATGGACGGTTATAATCTGGATGATGCAATTATCGAATATATTGCCAAAAATATAAAATCTAATATCCGTGAACTGGAAGGCTCTCTGAACAAGATCATTGCATACGCCAATCTGGAAAAGCGGGAAATCACTATGGATCTGGCGGAAACTGTGTTGAAAGATATCATTTCTCCAAATGAGAAAAAAATAATCACACCAGAATACATCATCAGTACCGTAGCGGAACATTTTGACGTTACACCAGAAGAAATCACTGGCAATAAGCGAAACAGCAAAGTCGTTTATCCGCGGCAGATCGCTATGTACCTGTGCCGGGAGCTTACCAATATTCCATTAAAATCCATAGGAAAATCTCTGGGCAACAGAGATCACACGACCATTATGCATGGTTGTGAAAAAATCGAACAGGAACTGGAGACCTCCGACGCAACGCAAAAAGCCGTGGAGATTCTGAAGAAAAAACTTCAGCCGGGCAGCTAGTAGAAGGACGACTTGTCCACACTCTTTTTGTTAATTGTCTGTGTATAACCTGTGGACAACTTAAGCCTCTAAAAAGCATCCACTTTTCATTCACTGTGTTCTTCTACTGGATGCACAAAGTTATACTTCAGCTAAAACATGATATTTCAAGGACAAACTGTACTTTTACACATTTTCACAACCTCTACTACGAATACTACGAATTTCTTATATTTTTTACATGTATGGACCTTCAAGTTCAGGAAAGGAAGTTATTCACATTATGAAATTAATCTGTTCCAAAAGCGAATTACAAAAGAGCGTTAATATTTCACTGAAAGCTGTTTCATCAAAAACAACAATGCCAATCTTAGAATGCATTTTAATTAATGCTTCTGCTTCAGAAATTACATTTACTTCTAACGATATGGAGCTGGGAATTGAAACAAAAGTTCAGGGAATCATTGAAGAAAAAGGAATTGTCGCTTTAGACGCTAAACTTTTTTCTGAAATTATCCGAAAACTTCCAGATAATGAAGTAGTCATTCAAACAGATGATAAATTAAATACAACCATTACCTGTGAAAAAGCAAAGTTTACGATACCGGGAAGAGACGGAGAAGATTTTGCTTATCTTCCTATGATAGAAAAAAATGACGGGATTGTTTTATCTCAGTACACACTAAAAGAAGTGATCCGTCAGACTATTTTTTCTATTGCAACCAACGAAAATAATAAATTAATGACGGGAGAATTATTTGAAATTAAGGATAATATCCTAAAAGTTGTTTCTCTTGACGGTCATAGAATCGCCATCCGAAAAATTGAGCTGAAAGAAAGTTATGGCGATAAAAAAGTAGTTGTTCCGGGAAAAACATTGAATGAAATCAGTAAGATTTTGTCCGGTGAAGTGGAAGATCAGGTGCAGATTTTCTTTACGGATAACCATATTGTCTTTGAATTTGACGATACAGTTGTGGTTTCCCGACTGATCGAAGGAGAATATTTCCGTATTGAACAAATGCTTTCCAGTGATTATGAAACAAAAATCAAAATTAATAAAAGAGAATTTTTAAATTGTATCGACAGAGCGACTCTTTTTGTAAAAGAAGGAGAGAAAAAACCAATTATTATCAATATTGAAGGAAATCAGATGGTTTTGAATATCAATTCTCAGATTGGTTCCATGAATGAAGATATTGATATCGCAAAAGAAGGAAAAGATATTATGATCGGGTTTAATCCCCGGTTTTTGATCGATGCGCTGAAAGTTATTGATGACGAAGAAATCACAATTTATCTGGTAAATCCGAAAGCACCTTGTTTTATCAAAGATGAAACAGAATCTTATATTTACCTGATTCTTCCGGTCAACTTTAACACGGCAAGATAGAAAGTGAGAGATTATGGAAAGTATAACATTAAAAGATGAATTTATTAAATTAGGTCAGGCAATGAAACTGGCAAATCTTGTGGAGGACGGCGTAGAAGCCAAATTGGTTATTCAGGATGGACTGGTTACAGTGAACGGGGAAGTAGACACCAGAAGAGGACGAAAGCTGTATCCGGGAGATGTGTTCGCTTACGACGGACAGGAAATAAAAGTGGGAAAATAAAAAACTTGCAAAAGTTCGAAAAATGCAAGAAGGCTTATAGTTGGTGAAGAATGTATATAGAATCTCTGGAATTGAAAAATTATCGAAATTATGAATATTTATGCATAGACTTTGATCCGGCGACCAATATTTTCTACGGGGATAACGCGCAGGGAAAAACCAATATTCTGGAGGCGGTTTATCTTGCGGGAACGACAAAGTCCCACCGGGGAAGTAAGGACAAGGATATGATTCGGTTTCATCAGGATGAATCTCATATCCGAATGATGGTGAAGAAGGATGGAGTTTCCCATAAGATCGACATGCATCTGAAGAAGAACCGTTCCAAGGGGATTGCCATCGACGGAATTCCCATTAAGAAGGCGTCTCAGTTGTTTGGAATTGTGAATCTGGTGTTTTTTTCTCCAGAGGATCTGAATATCATAAAAAATGGTCCTGCGGAGAGAAGGCGTTTTATGGATCTGGAATTGTGTCAGCTTCATAAGATTTATCTGCAGGATCTGGCGGACTATAATAAGATTCTGAATCAGAGAAATAAGTTGCTCAAAGATATTGCTTTTTCTCCTCAGCTGGCAGAGACGTTGGATGTGTGGGATATGCAGCTTGTCAACTATGGAAAGAAGATCATTTCTCTCCGGAAAGCCTTCCTTTGCGATCTGAATGAGATTATTTTTGATATCCATAAAAATCTCACTGGGGGAAAAGAGGAGATCCAGCTGGAGTATGAACCGGATGTAGAGGAGGCGCTCTTCGAGGAAAAGCTTCAAAAGGCGAGGGATCGGGATCTCAGATTTAAAATGTCTTCTACAGGACCGCACAGGGATGATTTTTGTGTGAAGGTTAATGGGATCGATATTCGAAAATATGGTTCTCAGGGGCAGCAGAGAACGGCGGCTCTTTCTATGAAAATGTCAGAAATATATCTGGTCCGGCGAATTATAAAGGATCATCCGGTGCTTTTGCTGGATGATGTGCTGTCAGAGCTGGACAGTAACAGGCAAAATTATCTTTTGCAGAGCATCCATGAGATTCAGACAATGATCACCTGTACGGGGCTGGATGAATTT
>OHQZ01000160.1_pt1 | contig 34420 bp, 27 predicted proteins | sample 1578281 | NCBI WGS metagenome assembly OHQZ01 (sample SAMEA3879589, study PRJEB24766) | human gut metagenome | biome: human-associated habitat; feature: feces | place: USA | collected 1985/1987
GTCTTTGCTACTTAAGAGACCGCCGGGACGTGAGGCATATCCCGGAGACGTATTCTATCTGCATTCCAGACTGTTGGAGCGTGCGGCGAGAATGAGCGAGGAGTACGGCGGCGGTTCCCTGACTGCGCTTCCGATTATTGAAACGCAGGCAGGCGATGTTTCCGCTTATATCCCTACCAACGTTATTTCCATTACTGACGGCCAGATTTATCTGGAGACGGAAATGTTCAATGCGGGCTTCCGTCCTGCTGTTAATGCGGGCCTGAGCGTTTCCCGTGTAGGCGGTGCAGCGCAGATTAAGGCCATGAAGAAAATTGCCGCTCCCATCCGTGTGGAGCTGGCACAGTACAGGGAGCTGGCGGCTTTCTCACAGTTTGGATCCGATCTGGATGCGGATACCAAGGAGAAGCTCGCACAGGGCGAACGTATTAAGGAAGTTCTGAAGCAGCCTCAGTATAAGCCGATGGCTGTAGAGTACCAGGTTATTATCATTTATGCCGCTACCAACAAATATCTGCTGGATATTCCGGTAACCGATATTACAAGATTTGAGAGCGAGCTGTTTGAATTCCTGAACGTGAAGTATCCGGAGGTTCCGGCGGCAATCCGTGAGGAAAAGGTAATTTCCGAGGAGACGGAAAAAACGCTGATTAAGGCCATTGAGGAATGCAAGGCACAATTCAGGTAGAAAGAACAGGTGAATTTGTATGGCTTCCATGAGAGATATAAAAAGGCGGAAGGGGAGTATCCAAAGTACCCAGCAGATTACGAAAGCCATGAAGCTGGTCTCTACCGTCAAGCTGCAGAAGGCCAAGACAAAAGCCGAGGAATCCAAGCCCTATTTTGACACCATGTACCAGACGGTCCGTTCCATTCTGAGCATGTCGGAGAACATCAGCCACCCGTATCTGGACGGCGGAGCCGGCAGTAAGAAAGGGGTAATCGTCATTACCTCCAACAGGGGGCTGGCCGGCGGCTACAATTCCAATATTACCAAGCTGATTACCAAAGGGGACTTTTCCAAGGAGGACCTGGAAATCTATGCTGTGGGTAAGAAGGGCAGGGATACGCTGGAAAGAAACGGCTACCATATCGCCGCCGATTATTCGGAGGTGATGGAGGAACCCTCCTACCATGATGCCATGCATATCGGAAGGCGTGTTCTTGAGGCTTTTGAAAAGGGTGAGATTGGAGAAATCTACCTGGCCTATACAATTTTCAAAAATACAGTGGTGCACATTCCGGTTCTGGTGAAGCTGCTCCCCGTATGTACGGATGACTTCGCCGGAGAAAAGTACTGCCGCGGGAGCCTTTCGGGCTCTGAGGCGGAAACGCCGGAAGAACAGCAGGGACCCACAGCGCCCATGAATTTTGAAATGGAAGAGGTGGATGCGCTGGATCTGCTGATACCCAAATATATTACCAGTATGATTTACGGAGGCCTTCTTGAGGCTTCCGCCAGTGAGAACGGCGCGAGAATGCAGGCTATGGATTCCGCAACGAGCAATGCGGAGGATATCATTGAGGATCTGACGCTGCTGTACAACAGGGCGCGTCAGGGATCCATTACGCAGGAGCTGACGGAGATTATTGCAGGCGCCCAGGCGATCAGCTAGTGATCGCCTGCAATCAGTTAATGATTGTCTGCGCTCAGCTAGTGACAGCTAATCATTGCCTGTAAGCTGCTTATGGCTGCGGGCGCAGTGACTGGCTGCAGGCAGTTAACTGCCTGCGGGTATTTACGAAACAGGAAAGGAAACAACAATGGCAGAGAATAAAAACGGAAAAATCACGCAGGTAATCGGCGCGGTTCTGGACGTGAAATTTGAACAGAACTGCCTGCCGGATATCAATGAAGCGCTGAAAATTCCTACCAGAAGCGGCGGCACGCTGGTTGCAGAGGTTGCCCAGCATCTGGGTGACGATATTGTGCGCTGTGTTGCCATGGGTTCCACGGACGGACTGGTGAGGGGAATGGACGTTATCGCCACAGGCGCCCCCATCTGTGTCCCGGTAGGGGAGAAAACACTGGGACGTATGTTCAACGTCCTGGGAGAGCCGATAGATAACCTTCCGGCACCCACCGGAGTGGATTATGAGCCCATTCACAGACCGGCGCCGGATTTTGAGGAGCAGTCAACGGAAACGGAGCTGCTGGAAACAGGCATTAAGGTAGTCGATCTGCTCTGTCCTTATCAGAAGGGCGGCAAGATCGGCCTGTTCGGCGGCGCGGGCGTAGGAAAGACGGTCCTGATCCAGGAGCTGATCCGTAATATCGCCACAGAGCACGGCGGATATTCCGTGTTCACCGGCGTAGGCGAACGTACGAGAGAAGGAAATGACCTTTATTATGAAATGAAAGAATCCGGGGTTATCGATAAGACCACCATGGTATTCGGTCAGATGAACGAGCCTCCGGGAGCGAGAATGAGAGTCGGACTTTCCGGCCTGACCATGGCGGAATATTTCCGTGACAAGGGCGGTAAGGACGTGCTTCTGTTCATTGACAATATTTTCAGGTTTACCCAGGCAGGTTCCGAGGTGTCCGCGCTTCTGGGACGTATGCCCTCTGCGGTAGGCTATCAGCCCACGCTGCAGACGGAAATGGGCGCCCTGCAGGAGCGTATCACATCCACCAAGAACGGTTCCATTACTTCCGTTCAGGCGGTATACGTGCCTGCCGATGACCTTACGGACCCTGCTCCGGCCACAACCTTTGCCCATCTGGATGCGACAACGGTACTTTCCCGTTCCATCGTAGAGCTGGGTATTTATCCGGCGGTTGACCCGCTGGAGTCCACCTCCAGAATTCTGGATCCCAGAATTGTAGGGGAGGAGCATTACCGTGTGGCCAGAGGTGTGCAGGAGCTGCTGCAGCGTTATAACGAGCTGCAGGATATCATTGCTATCCTGGGTATGGATGAGCTTTCCGAGGAGGATAAGCTGGTGGTATCCCGTGCGAGAAAGGTACAGAGATTCCTTTCCCAGCCCTTCTTCGTTGCAGGGCAGTTTACAGGAATGGAAGGAAAGTATGTTCCGATTTCCGAAACTATCCGCAGCTTCCGCGAGATTCTGGAAGGTGAGCATGACGATATTCCGGAGAGCTACTTCCTCAACGCGGGAAGCATTGACGATGTGCTTGCCCGTGTGAAATAGAGGTGCATTTATGGCAGAGGACAGGAATTTTACATTGAAAATCATCACGCCGGAACGGGTTTTTTATGAAGGGCCGGTGTCTATGGTGGAGTTCAATACAACGGAAGGGGCAATTGGCATCTATAAGGGCCATATTCCCATGACCGTTATGATTAAACCGGGCATTCTCACCATTACTACGGATGAGGGCAAAAGAGAAGCGGCGCTGCATGCGGGATTTGTGGAAATACTGCAGACACAGGTGACCGTGCTTGCCGAAGTGGTGGAATGGCCTGAGGAAATTGATGCAAACCGTGCAAAGGCAGCGTTGGAAAGGGCAGAGGAACGCATCAGGCGCCATGAGCCGAATACGGATCTGGCAAGGGCGGAAACTGCGTTGGACAGAGCCATGGCACGTATTAATGTTTTAAAATAAAAGGGAGGAGAAAGCAGGTGTAATCTTTAAGGATATACCTGCTTTTTCTTAAGTATGCCCGTAGGCGTACATTACATAACAGCTTACATGGAACAGGGCTGCTGTTTACGGTACTGCGGCCGTTTGCAGCCATAATGTTCCGGGGCGGGAGGAAAGACGATGCGTGAAGATATTAACAAGGTATTGGAAAATGTGGGAAAGGTGATTATCGGAAAGAAGGATGTGCTGGAAAAACTGCTGGCCGGACTGCTGGCGGACGGGCATGTGCTTCTTGAGGATGTGCCGGGGACTGGGAAGACGAAGCTGGCAAAGGCCCTGTCAGCCTCACTGGGCGTGGATTTCGGCAGAATCCAGTTCACGCCGGATATGCTGCCTGCGGATATCACGGGTATGCATATTTACAGCAGGGAAACGGAACAGTTTGAATGGAAGGAAGGGCCGGTGTTCACCAATATCCTGCTGGCGGATGAAATCAACAGGGCCACGCCCAGGACGCAGTCCAGCCTGCTGGAGTGCATGGAGGAACGCCAGGTGACGGTGGACGGAGAGACACGGAAGCTGGCTGAGCCTTTTTTTGTAATCGCCACTCAGAACCCGGTGGAAACTGCGGGAACCTTCCCTCTTCCTGAGGCACAGACGGACCGTTTTATGATGAAGCTTTCCATGGGGCTGCCGGACAGGGAAGAGGAAATCCGGATTCTGGAAACCTACCGGGAAAAGGATCCTCTCCTGGAGCTTAACGCCGTCATGACATGCGAAGAGCTGATTGCGGTAAAGAGACAGGCGGAGAAAACATATGTGCATCCGCTGATAAACGGTTATCTGGCGGATATTGTCCTGGCCACCAGAAAGCAGGAAAAGGTGGTAATGGGAGTAAGCCCCAGAGGAACACTGGCCCTGATGCGGTGCTGCAAGGCGCTGGCCTGTATGGAGGGAAGGGATTATGTGACCCCTGATGATGTGAAAAAGCTGGCTCCTGCGGTATTGGCCCACAGGCTGGTGTTTTCCTTCGGAAGGAGCCGGCAGGAGGAAGCGGTGAAGCTGATGGAAGAAATTCTGAAAAGCGTGCCGGTGCCGGTGGAGGATTTTAGCAGGAGATAGCTTGCAGGCTGCCGTTTTCAGCCGTTTTTTGCAGGATAGCTGGATACGGCGGCGGCTTCAGGGGAGAAATTATGCTGATTATTTGGATTGGACTGGGCGCTGTGCTGCTGTTTGCGGCACAGGCGTGGATATACAGCCACTATTGGGAAAAGGGCTTGTCCGCGGAGCTGCTTTTTTCCAGGGAGAGTGCGGTGGAAGGGGAGGAATGCCTTCTGCTGGAGCGGGTGGAAAACCGGAAGCTCCTTCCCCTTCCCATGCTGAAGGTAAAATTCCAGGTTTCCAGGAACCTGCGGTTTTCCGACGAAGGGGACGGCGCGGTCACCGATAAATATTACAGGAACGATATTCTGTCATTGGGGCCCAGACAGCGTGTGACGAGGAAAATACCCTTTCTCTGCGGAGCCAGGGGCTATTACCGTATCCGGGGGCTGGATCTGGTGGCTGCGGATCTGTTCCTGACAAGGGAGATGATTGCCGAGGCGGAGGCGGACACCACGCTGTATGTTTACCCAAGACCTGCGGCGGGGGTGGAGCTGGATACGGCGCTGCAGAAGCTGAACGGGGAAATCCTGGCAAAGAGACATATGCTGGAGGATCCCTTTGAATACCGGGGAATCAGGGAATATGCGGCTTTTGATGAAATGAAGACCATCAACTGGAAGGCCACGGCCCGGATGGGAGAGCTGATGGTGAATATGCGTAATTTCACCTCCCTGCGGGCGGTGCGTATTTTCCTGAATCTGGAGGATTCCGGCATCCTGAAAAACGACAGGCTGGTGGAGCTGTGTATTTCCATTGCGGTCCGGTTTGCAGGAGAGCTGCTGGGGCAGGGAATCCGCGTGGCGGTATATGCCAACGGCAGGGATGTGCTGACTGGGGAACCCATGAAAATGCAGCCAAGCGCGGCGCCGGGGCATATGGAAAGCATTAACCGGGCTTTTGCCAGGCTGGATTTGGAGAAGGGAGTGTACCCGTTCGGCGAGGTGTTTGAACGGGAGCTGGAGGAAGAGGGAAAGGATATTGCCACACTGTTCCTTTCGGTGGACCGGAGTGCGGCGTTCCAGGAGCTTATACGGCATTTTGCAGGAAGCGGCGCGGATTTTAGCTGGATGTGCCCGTTGTTTCCAAGGATGGAGGGCCTGGTGGAGGACGCTGAAAAACTGCATTTTATCAGGCTGAATGCGGAGGAAATGCTGAATGGAAAATAAATGGATTGATCGTTGCATGATGTGTCTTGAGGTTTTGATGAATTTCCTTGTGATTTTCTGCCTGGAGACGGTAATATTTGGTTCATTTCCTGATTTGGAAAAGATATTGGAGGCTGAAAACGGGCAGTTTGGCGCTCCCGGTCTGTTCCGGCAGATCCTGCTTATGGCAGTTCCGTTTCTGTTTTTGCTGATCCGGGCGAAGGCGGCCCATTTTATGAGCTTTGTGGCGCTGCATGGCGCTGTTGCCGCGGGGGCGGTGCTTCTGCTGGGACAGGGCACGGCGCAGAGGGTCTGCTTCGGGGTTTTTGTGTCGATTTATCTGATGCTTTCCTTTATGCTCCGGATTTCAAAGCAGAGAATCGGGGAAGGACAGCTGGGGGCGGTGGCTGCGGGAATCGGTGCCGGCGCTTCTTTCCTGCTATGCGCCTATATGGGGATGGAGGCCGGCTGCGGCCGGATTATTAATACAGCGCTGCTGTATACCTTTCTCTTTTTCGTATATTCCTATCTGGAGCATCTGGATCGGTTCGTACAGTTTAACCGCAGCAGCAATGCCCATATCCCGGTGAAGAAAATGCTCGTAAGAGGCGGGACAATGGCGGGGCTTTTCGGTCTGTTCACGGTGATAATCCTGGGTGCGGGCACGAACAACCGGCTGGTGCAGGGAATGATGGATCTGGTAAAAAAGCTTGGCTATTATATTGCCAGGGCTATTGCCATAGCTGTCAGCTTTTTACTGCAGCTTTTTTCCGGCAAGGAGCAGGAGCCTGTGACGGAGATTGTACAGCAGCAGCAAATGGATATGGGTGTTGGCGAGGCGGCAGCCCAGCCAGCCTGGCTGGAACTGTTGATTAAAATCACGGAATATCTGATGGCGGCAGCAGTGGCAGCGCTGCTTTGTTTCCTGGTATATAAGCTGGTCCTTGCCGCAATCCGGCGTTTCTATGAAAAGGGGAATGCGGTGGAGGTGGAGGAAGGCAGGACGACAGAAATCCGGGAATCCCTGGAACGGGACAAAAGAAAACGGGACAGGGAAAAGGCTCTACCTCTCCTGGCCAGAAGCCCGGAGGAGAAGATCAGGAAGATTTTTGTTAAGACCGTTAAGAAGCTGGGGCTTCTGCCGGCGCCGGAGACAGGACGCCGCGGCCGGGGTTCATGGAAAAAAGAGGAAGAAAGCATGACGGACGGCAGGATCCACACGCGGACAGCCAGGGAAATCCTGGAGGCCGGCTGCTTTACCGAAACAGAAAACCTGAAGGCGGCGCAGGAGCTGCTCGGGCTGTATGAAAAGGCCAGATACTGCGGCGGCTGCACGAAGGAAGAGGCCACAAGAGCAGGGCAGGCAGCAGACAGAATTACAGAAAAGAAAAAAATGGCATAAACCCTTTCCTTTCCGGGCGCATAACATAAGATAAAGGCTGATTGGATGTGAAGCGTCTGAGCCGGTGTCTTATTTCATTCATATTCCGTCTTGCGGCGCAGCCTGCCGCGCTGAATATCAATGAGATAAGATACCGGGCTTCAGGGGCGGAGTGTCCGGAAAGGAAAATGGAATGGACGATATCAGAAAATTCCCGGGCCGATTTCCGGAAGAACCCTACCGCGAAGAAAGCGAAGGACGGAGAATGCCCGGTTACAGAGGAAACCAGCGAAGCTACAGAGAGTACAATATGGAGGGAGCTCCGGAGGAGTGGAGGAACGGGGGAGCGAATATGAATTACGGCTGCCCTTATGGAAACTGCGGCGCACCGGGGACCCCCCTTCCTTTTTATATGACCTATCCCATGCCCATGTTCTGGGAGGAAGAGGACGATGCAATTCGTGATCTGGAATATTTTCTTCAGCTCTATCCCCAGGATGCCCAGCGTTATCAGAAAAAAATCAGTGATATCCTGGATACCATGGATTACAACGGCAGCATGATTTATGATGAATATCCTGACCGGATGGCGCTTTACCGTCTGGGAGAGGATATTTATGATAAGATAAGAAGGGAAGAGGAGCAGGCTGATGAGGGCCGGGCGGCGGTGGAAAGAGAGCTTGCCGCCGGAGCTTCCGCAAGAAAAAAGGACGGAGAGGAAACCCAGGCACGTGTGCCGGACGGAGAGGAAGCTGCGCCGGAGGAGGCTGCGGCAGTATCTGAAACGGCGGCTGTCATCCCGGGGCCGCAGCAGATGCAGATCACTTCCCGCAGGGAAGAGGAATGGAATCATAGAAGAGATCTGATTCAGGTCCTCCTTTTTTACGAAATATTCCGCAGAAGACACGGAAGAGGAAACCGGATCAGGAGCGCATCCTATGGCGGTTTTTCAGCTTTTGGAGGAAATAACGGATTTTATAAATTCTAGTTGTGCATTTCAGACAAAGGAATTAAAATAGATTCAGACTTTCGACGGCGCCGCGCGCCGGGCCTGCTGTGGTATCAGGGCAGGCCGGCGGCGCAGCCGGAGTGAAGCCACTGCGGATGATGGCGGAAAATACGGAGAAACAGCAGGTATTGTTATGGAAGAATTATACAAGCTTTTGCAAGAGAGCCTGAATGAAAGGCTGTATCAGATAACGGCGGGAGGCCCCAGAAAAAAGGACGGAGCCGTCAGGCTGAAGCTGCGGCCTGTTATGATAAAGGACGAGCTGTGCTTTCAGCTGGAGTGTTACCGGGGTAACCAGGTGTTCCACCGCAATGTAAGCGCTGCCGAAGCCATGGAAGAAATGGGAAAGGCCATGGAAGACAGCTTCCGGCAGCTGGATGTGAAAACCATGGATTTCCAGGCGGTGGCCCTTGTCAGTAAGAAAGGGAAAATAACAATAAAGAAGAAAAAAAGCGGAGGGGAAAAAGCGAAGGAGCTTTCCCTTTCCCATAACAGAGCAAAAAATATATTCTGGAGGAAGGAAAGCAGGTTCCTTTTCTTGTGGATCTGGGTGTGCAGACTCAGGACGGCAGGATTGTGAAGAGCCGTTATGATAAATTCAGGCAGATTAACAGATTTCTGGAATTTATTGCGGATATTATGCCTATACTTCCTAAAGACAGATGTGTGCGCATCATAGATTTCGGCTGCGGCAAAAGCTATTTGACCTTTGCCATGTATTATTATCTGCATGAGCTTTGCGGCCTGGATATCCGCGTTACGGGGCTGGATTTGAAAAAGGAGGTCATCCGGCATTGTCAGGAGCTGGCGGATAAATACGGGTATGAAGGCCTGGAATTTTTGCAGGGTGATATTGCGGATTATTCCGGGGAAGAAAAGGTGGATATGGTGGTCACGCTGCATGCCTGTGATACGGCTACGGATTATGCTTTGTATAAGGCCGTGCGCTGGAATGCGGAGGTTATCCTGTCCGTTCCCTGCTGTCAGCATGAGATGAACAGGCAGATCGCATGTGATATTCTTAAGCCCGCCCTCAAATACGGACTGGTAAAAGAACGGATGTCGGCCCTTCTGACGGACGCACTGCGCGGAAACCTGCTGGAGGAGGCAGGCTATGACACGCAGCTGCTGGAGTTCATTGATATGGAGCATACGCCGAAGAATATTCTTATCAGGGCGGTGAAAAGGAAGGGGACAAAGCCGGCGGATACCGGCATACAGGAAATGACGGACTTCCTGCACGTACATACCTGCCTGCAGGAACTTTTGAAGCAGTAAAGGAAGCGGAATGAAGAAAACAATTATTAAGGGCTGCGTGTTTGCGGCGACATTTATCGTGGTGCTGATTGTCAGCAGCCTGTTTCTGAACAGAGGAAATACGGATATGACGGCGGAAATGAAGCTGCCGGAGCTGCCTCTTGTCTATGTAAACGTGGGAGAGCAGCATGTGAATATGATGCGCGGCTTTTTAAACGCCATGGATGAACAGTATATGAAGGAAAGCGTTATGCCCATTGAGTCGGACAGAAGGCTGTCCTTCAGCGTAAAAAAGTACGGGCAGTCCGTGGAATCCCTCGCCTTTGAGGTGCGCAGCGTGGACGGCAGCCGTCTGGTGGAAAATACGGAAATCACCAATTACCGGACGTTGGGGGATACGCTGACGGCGGATATCGTCCTGAAGGATCTCATTGAGGAAAAAACGGAATACGGGCTGACCTTTCTCGTGAATCTGGAGGATGGCAGGTGCGTCCGTTATTATATGCGGATTATTCAGGCGGACGGCTACGGCGTGGAGGAAAAGCTGGAATTTGTGAGGAATTTTAATGCGGCAACCTTCAGTGACGGATGGCCGGGCGAGTTTGGCAAGAATCTGGAGCCGAAAAGCGACGCCGATAATACTACGCTCAGCCGGGTAACGATAAACAACACGGCGTCCCAGATTGGCTGGGCCGGGCTGGAGGTGGAGCAGATAACGGAGCCGGTTTTCACCATCCGGGAGATTTCGGAGGAGACCGCATCCATCACGGTGGAATATCTGGTAAACTACATCCGGCAGGGCAGGGAAACCTATGCCTCCGTGGAAGAGGTTTACCGTGTCCGCCAGGGAACGGACCGGATGTATCTGCTGGATTATGAACGGCAGATGAGTGAAATTTTTGCGGAGGATAATTCTGCCTTTGTGGGAGATAAGATCGTGCTGGGCATTACGGATCCGCATGTGGAAATGATGGAGAGCGACGGCGGCAAAATACTTGCGTTTGCCCAGGCCGGCGTGCTTTACAGCGTGAATGTGACGGACAACAGGCTTTCCAAGCTTTTTTCCTTTTACGATTCTGAGGGAAGGGATGAAAGAACCTTCTACAGCGGGCATGATTTTAAAATCCTTCAGGTGGATGAAGCGGGAAATGTATTTTTTATGGTATACGGCTATATCAGCCGGGGCCGCAGGGAAGGTTATACCGGCGCGGAAATCTATCTGTACAATAATTCCCTGAACACGGTGGAGGAGCTGGCATTTATCCCCAGCGCCAAATCCCCGGAAATCTTTGAGGCGGAGCTGGAACGCCTGGCCTATATCAACGGTAAGAACGAATTGTATCTGCTGATGAATAACCAGATTAACTGTGTGCATCTGGATCGGCAGACGGTGGAAGTGATCGCGGAGAATATGAGCGGGGATACCTACCAGGTATCGGACAGCAACCGTATGATTGTGTGGCAGAATGAAGGGAAAAAATATGCCAGCAGTAGCCTGACCCTGATGAACTTAAACAGCGGGGAGCAGATGAAGATAGAAGCGGGAAGCGGCAATTATATCATGCCTCTTGGCTTTATGGGGGAGGATGTGATATATGGCGTGGCGAGGCAGTCGGACGTGATTCTTGATGATACGGGAACCATGATTTTTCCCATGTTCCAGGTAAGAATACAGGATGAGAACGGAAAGGTGCTGAAAACCTACGAAAAAGACGGCTTTTATACCACGGACTGCAGTATTAACGGAAATCAGATTAACCTGAGCCGTGTGGAAAAAGATGGGGAAGGTAATTATGCGGCCGCGCCCAATGATCAGATTGTGAGCGGGGCGGCAGAGGTAGTCAAGAGCAATAAGGTTATCACCATTCCGGTGGATGATTTTGAAACCATAACCGAGATACAGATGAAATCGGCTCCTGACAGCAAGAAGCTGAAGCGGCTTACGCCTAAGGAGGTTCTGTACGAGGGCAGCAGGGAGATTCAGCTGCCGCAGGCGGAGCAGCCGATGGAAAGCTATTATGTATATGGGCCTGACGGGGAGGTGGCCATCCTTTCCACTGCGGGAGAAGCCATCAGCCTTGCCTATGAAATCAGCGGTACAGTCACCGGGGAAAGCGGCGCTTATGTATGGCGGAAGGACAAAATCAATACCAAGAACCAGATTATGGCCATTGAAGCTTCGCCGGTAACGGAGGACAAAAACAGCCTGGCAGTCTGTCTGGATACGATTCTGGCATATGAAGGAATTATGAGAAACTCGGAATATATGCTTACCCAGGGCAAGACGGTGCAGGAGGTGCTTCAGGAAAACCTGGAGAATGTGCAGGTGCTGGATCTGTCCGGCTGCACCCTGGACAGCGTGCTTTATTATCCGGACAGAGAGATTCCCGTACTGGCCATGCTGGGCGACGGCAATGCAGTGCTGATCATCGGTTTCAATGAAAAGAATGTGGTGCTGATGAATCCGGAGACGGATAAGGTATATAAAATGGGCATGAACGATGCGGCAGACTGGTTTACGGAAAATGGCTGCCACTTTATATCCTATGTGAAAAAATAACAGCCGGCGCCTGCGGGCGGTCCGGTCCGTGCACTTTTTTCTTTAGATTATTTTCTTAAGATTAAGGGTGTACGGACCAGACTGCCCTGCGGGAAGCCGGCTGCAGGTATATTCCGGGAGTACGCATAAAATGGCTGTTTCCGGGCACTGCAACCGATAGTTGCGGTGATGAAAAGCAGAATTGGTAGTGCAACTTTGGCTAAATCCCTTATAATGCAAGCCAACAGAAACGATAAATTTTTTAACACAGCAGGAGGTTATGTTATGAATATTGAGATCGCCAACAGGCTTGTAAATTTAAGGAAACAGAACAGTCTGTCCCAGGAGGCGCTGGCGGAAAAGCTGGGCATCAGCCGTCAGGCGGTGAGTAAATGGGAAAGAGCTGAAGCATCGCCGGATACGGATAACCTGATTCTGCTTTCACGGATTTACGGAATTTCCATGGATGAGCTGCTGCGGACGGAGGATGAGATCCCCATGCCGGAAAATGCAGAGATGCCGGAGATTGAGGAAGCAGTGCCAGCACCGGCCGGGGACGGCGGCTCTTTTTCGGGAGACGCTGCAGAGACAGCGGCGGATGGACGGTGGAACACACCGGAATATGTACATATCGGCCTGGACGGAATCCACTGTAAGGATAAGGACAGCGAGGTACATGTGGGCTGGAAGGGGATCCATGTGGTGGATACGGAGGATGAGGTACACGTGGATTCCAACGGTGTCTATGTCAATGGTGAAAAATATGACGGCAGATATCTCTGGGAGCTGGCCAGGCCGGAGTTCCCCTTTGCGGTTCTGGTAATTGCCGCTTTTATCGTTATTGGCGTCCTTACCGGGGCGTGGCATCCGGCCTGGGTAATCCTCCTTACGATTCCTCTGTGGCATACCTGTCTGGAAGCTTTCCGGAAAAGGGATATGATGAGGTTTGCCTTTCCTTTGCTGACCTTCCTTATTTTTCTGCTCCTTGGCATCTTCAAGGGGCTGTGGCATCCGGGATGGCTGGTATTTCTGGCAATACCGGTGTACTATGCTGTTGCGGATTATTTCAGAAGATTGAAGAAAGAAAGGACGAAAGAAGATAACCAGGGGGAAAATTATAAAGAAGAGGATTCTTCCTTATAAAATCCTTAGAATTTCCTGCTATCCTTTGAATTGAAAAAAATAAGGGGAATATATGACGGAGAGTTTGCATTTCCCGGATTCAGGAGGCAGGTATGATGGAAAAAAGAAAGCAATGGAAGGGTTTCACGGATTTTCAGCTGAAGTGGCTGGCATTGGTATTGATGGTATTTGACCATATACACTATTTTTTTGAGTTTACGGGAAAGGTGCCGGAATGGTTTTCCATGCTGGGCAGGGTGTCGGCGCCGCTGTTTTTGTTCTGTCTGCTGGAAGGCTTTGCGCATACGCGGAACCGGAAAAAATATTTTCTGCGGATTTATGCCATCGCCGTGGGCATGGGAGCGCTGCAATATGTATTTCTCAGCTTTGTGAGACGGCCGGATGGGTTTGTGCCGCAGAATCAGATGCTGGCCACCTTTTCCATTCTGCTGGTCATCCTGCAGGGGATTGAATGGTGCAGACAAAGACAATGGCTGAAGGGGCTGTGCGCGGTATTGCTGCCGTTGTTGTGGCCGGTGCTTGGAATGGGGCTTATATATCAGGTTCCCGCTTCCACGCCTGTGGTGCTGATTCTGCACTATACGGTCCTCCCCATGCACACTGCAATTATGGATGGCGGAACATATTTTATCCTGGAAGGCCTTCTTCTTTACGGATTGAGGAAAAACAGGGCTCTGCAGGCTGCCGCCTTTTTTGCGGCGGCGCTGCTGCTGGAGAGGCTGGCGCCCTTCCTGCTTACTCCGGGAGCGGAATTCCGGATGCTTTTTACGCAGATGTATGGATGGATGAGCGGTTTTGCCGCCATACCGATGTATCTGTATAATGGAAAGCGGGGAAGAGGAAATAAAAAGCTGTTTTACTGGTTTTATCCGGCCCATGTATATGTACTGTACGGGATATCCTGGGTGATGCAGATTTTCTAATGGCAGCAGGAGTGAAAAGCGATGGCAAGAATAATTGTAGTGGATGATTCGGAGGATATCTGCCGTTTATTAAAAAGAGCCCTGGAAAAGGATGGACATTCTGTAACGGCGCTGCCTGATACGCAGGAGCTGGATGAGAAGCTGTGTAAAGCGGCGGATCTGATTTTGCTGGACGTGATGATGCCGGGAGAGGACGGCGTGGCTGCCTGCGGGCGGATACGCGCATTTACAGACTGTCCGATTCTGTTTCTTACGGCCAGGGGAGAGGATGAGGATGTGCTGAACGGGCTGGGTGCGGGCGGGGATGATTATCTGACCAAGCCCTTCAGCGTTTTACAGCTTCGGGCAAGGGTGGAGGCGCATCTGCGCCGGGAACGCCGGGTGCCCTCTTACCGGTTTGTTTCCGGCGGGCTGCGCTTTGACCTGCAGGCGAAAAAGGTATATGCCAGGGAGCAGGAGCTGAGTCTGACCAGAAGCGAATATATGCTCTGCGAGACGCTGGCCAGGCATCCGGGGCTGGTATACACGCGGGAGCAGCTGCTGGAGGAGGTCTTCGGATTTGACAGTGATTCCGGGGAGGCGGCGGTGACAGAGCATATTAAGAACCTGCGCGGGAAGCTGGCCTCCTGCGGCAGCGCACCGATAGAAACAGTCTGGGGAATGGGATACCGATGGAACAGCGAAAAAGCATAAGTTTAATTTGGATTCTTGTAAAATATATGATTCTGTGCATCCTGGCGGCAGGCGCTGCTTTCCTGGGCTTCTGGGCGGGGATGAGCCTTCTGCTGGGTTCCGGTGCGCTGTACGCCGCCAACGCCGGGGAGCGTATGGCTCAGGAGGCCGCGGCGCGGATGGAACAGGAGGGGATAATAAAGGAGCTGGTGCCGGATTTATGTGGATATGTGATATGGGAAAAGGGGAGCCTTGTGGATACTGACCTGAACGGCGAAGCGCTGCGTGCTGCCGGGAACTATCGGGAAAACGGAAAAAACGCATCCGGCCGGTTTCATATTTCGGTCAAAAATGGGGAGAAAGAGGCGGTGCTGCAGTATACCTTCCATATGCAGCTTGCCGATCCGGCATGGAGAAAACGGATACCAGGCTTTGAAGGGCTTTATATGACTTTCTGGGGCGCGTTTTTTATCGGCTCCCTGGTACTGCTTACATTTCATTATGTAAAGGTGATTAAGGCCAGGCTGAGGGTGCTGCAGGAGGCTGCGGTCAGCCTGGCCAGAGGAGAACTGGAGCGTCCGCTTGGGAATCCGGGAATCCGGGAATATAACGAGGTGATGAGAGCCATGGAACAGCTGCAGGCGGCGCTGCGCCAGTCTCTGCAGGAGCAGTGGAAAATGGAACACAGCAGAATCGCGCAGACAAGCGCCCTGATCCATGATTTGAAAACACCTCTGACAGTGATTGACGGGAACACCCAGCTTTTGGCGGAGACTGAGCTGACAGCGGAGCAGCGGGAATACGTGGATGCTGTTCTGAAAAATACGGCGGCAGCGGGGGAATACCTGGAACGGCTGAAAAAAATTGCCCGCAGTCCGGCAGAGGGCGCAGCGAGGAAGACAGCAATGTCCGGGGAGCATGTACAGGCAGAACTGATTCGGGAAGCTGAGGAGCTTTGCAGGGTATATGGGCTTACTGTGAAGGGAGATAAGACAGAGCTGCCGGAGCTGGAGGCGGTTTGGCAGGATATAAAAAGGGCCGTGCTGAATATTGTCCGCAACGCGGCGGAGCATACGCCCCGGGGCGGGCAAATATACCTGCAGTTTATATGGACGGCGCCCTGGCTGGAAATACTGGTCACTGACGAAGGACCGGGATTTACCAAAAAGGCGCTGCGGCATGGCCTGGAGCCAATGTACACAGAGGCGGAGAGCCGTCCCCAGAACGGACATATGGGCATTGGCCTTGCTTTTGCCCAGGAGACGGCCAGGCTTCATGGGGGAAGCGTGCGGCTGTCAAACACGGAGGAAGGGCATGGCCGGGTAAGCTTCCGTATCCGGCCGGAATGAAACGGTAAATGGGTAAAAGAGAAGGTGAAAAAACTAATTTCAGGGGCGGCCGGTATTGCAGGATGTATAGCAGGGGGTATGGCAGCGGCAGCAGCGGTGAATAAAGCGCTTGCCCGGCAAGAGGAAAGACATTTGACACCTCCCGGGAAAATAGTTGAGGTGAACGGCCATAAGATGCATGTATATGGGGAAGGCGCGCGGACGAAGGAGACATGTGTATTTTTATCCGGCGGAGGGACGATTGCGCCGGTCTATGATTTCAGGCCTTTGTACAGACGGCTTTCGCCTTATTACAGATGTGTTGTGGTGGAAAAGGCAGGGTATGGATATTCGGAAATCTCGGCAAAAAGCCGAAGGCTGGATGTCATGCTGGAGGAAACGCGCCGGGCGCTGATCCTTGCGGGGGAAAGAGGGCCTTATGTGCTTTTGCCGCATTCCATGTCCGGACTGGAAGCCATATATTGGGCGCAGAAGTATCCGCAGGAGATCAAGGCGATTATCGGGTTGGATATGGCATTTCCGGAGGCGTACGAAAAAGCGGAAAATGCAGGGAAGGGGATCGGTCTGCTGAGGCTGGCAGCGATGTTAGGATTGCACAGGCTGCCGCTTTTCTCGTTGGCGGCTGACGATGGACTGACGGAAGAAGAATACGCGCAGGCAAAGCTGCTGGCAAAACGGAATTTCATGAACAGGTGCATAGCGGCGGAAACGGATATTGTGTATGAAAATGCTGCCTTGGTTGGAAAAAGCGGATTGCCGGAGGTCCCTTTTTTACTGTTTTGCTCCGATGGGAAGGAAGTGGCTGATTTCTGGGTGGAGCTTCAGCGGGAATGCGCTCAGAAGCTGCGGGCAGAGCTGATCGAGCTTCCCTGCGGCCATTATATCCATCATTTTAAGGCGGAGGAAATAGTCAGCGAAATACGAAAGTTCCTGGAATAGGGATCTGCAGCAGAAAGCTATAAAATGAATGTAAGAAAAAGGCGCTGCCGCGACACACAAAGCTGAGCGAGAAGTGTGTTCATTCGGCAGCGCCTTCGGGGTTATTGCCCCTTTGTTTATAGCTTTTGGAATATATCTGACATAAGCCGCCGATACTGCATTCCCTTATTATACTGTGCCGAAAATCTGCGTTTTATATTTATTCAGCACCGCGGCAAGTATGAGGCCAAGCACCCCACAGGAAATTATCTCGCCGGCTGTAACAGTTACGAATGAGAACCAGAGAGGTTCGATTCCGTAAGCGTATTTCAGTACCAGAGGTACAATAACAGCGTTGGCAATAATGGGAGGGAGCACAGCCAGGAAGCGGTTGGATTTCAGCTTATAAGTGCCAAACGCGCCGATGAGTGTGGCAATGGAACCGAAAATGATATCCGGCAGGGCGCAGCCTGTGAGCACATTGCTGATAATACAGCCAATAAATAAGCCGGGAATACCCGCTGTGGTGAAAATCGGCAGAATGGTAAGTGCCTCTGAAAAGCGGACCTGCACTGCATAGTTGGCAAGGCCGAAGGCGTTGGCTATAAAGGTAAGCACAACGTAGAGAGCGGCAATCATTGCCGCCTGGGTCAGGAAGTGAATGTTCTTCTTTTGCATTATTCTGTTCTCCTTTAGTTTTGTTTTTGCGCAGGCTGTGAGGAAAACTTTCGTCATGTTTGCATGAGCGAAAATTCGACGAGCGCTGCGACAGCGTGCAAATTTATTTGCACACTGAGGTCAGGAAGGTCTCGAACTGACCGGTTATTTGCCATAAATCCTTGAAACATTGCTTGAAAAGGCTTTGTTTATAAGATTTTACGGCTTTTTTAGTATAGCAGGAAAAATGGGAATGTCAAGGGCTGGCCTATTTTTTTCTTTTTGACTTATTTTTGAGGAACAATAACGGAGATGTTTTTGATGGAGGATTTATTTCTTGGAAATGTTGCAATCTGACGCAGGGAGTGCTATTATAATGACATAGAAGGTGCTGCCGATAGACGGTTGCCCTTGAAATTAAACAAAAATAACCGCTTAGTTTTTCAGGCTAGGGCGGTTATTTTTTGTGTGAAATCTTGTAAACAAGACCAACAATAGCAACGATTAATAATCCAAATTGAAACAATTCATCATATGTAACCATGGCCATCCCTCCTTTCCGGAAAGCATTGCTTTCTTGTAATTGGAGGGCACGCCCTCCAATGAAGAAGAGCAACCGCCTACCGTGTAGGGTAGCACCGTAATCATTATAGTAGAGAAATATGCTGAAAAACAAGCGTAATGATATAGAAAAATAAGCTATTTGACGAAGCTTTGTAAAATTACAAATGTTATAAAGCTTGGCAGGGCAGCCTTAATTTTTAAAAAGATATTTTTCCAATATTCCCGCCGTCCTGGACTGATACATTATATTAAACAGACTGCTCATCCAACAAAGCTTCGTATTTCGCCTGCGGCATGGGGCGGTAGAATACATAGCCCTGCACATAATCACATTCGAATTTTTTCAGGTACTCCACCTGTTCAGGAACTTCAATTCCTTCTGCGACCGTACGGATATTAAACTTATGCACCAGCTCAATAATACTCCGCACGAGATCCAGGTCTCTGGAATGATCATTGCTTTCCAAAAAGAAGTAGCTGTCTATTTTCAGAACGTCAACAGGAAGCTCCTTAAGCAGGCTCAGAGAGGAATAGCCCTTTCCGAAATCATCAATAGAGCAGGAGAAGCCATTCGCCTTCAGGCTTTTTACGATCGCAAGGAGAAAGCCGGTATTGTCAAATACGATGGATTCCGTAAATTCGATTTCAAGGAGCTGAGGGGGAATATGATATTTATCCCTTATTTCCACATAGCGTTTGACGAAATCGGGATCATAAAACTGCAGCCGGGAAACATTGACGGAAACAGGAAGGGCGGTTTTCCCTTCATCAAGCATATGGCGGAGCCAGCGGCAGACCTCTTCAAAAACATACTGATCCAGCCTGTGTATCATAAAATTACGTTCAAAAACGGGGATGAACCGATCTGGCGGAATAATTGTGCCATCTGAAGTCTGCCAGCGTACAAGTGCCTCTGAACAGCCGATTCTGCCGGTCTTCAGTTCCACCTTTGGCTGGTAGTAAACAAGGAACTCGTGATTCTTCAAAGCGTCGTGCATCTGGCCCTCCACATTTTTCTCTTCCCAGAGATGGCGGCGGATGCTTTCGTTATAGAATACATAATTGTGATTGGAGCCGTTTTTCACCGTTTTTCTGGCGAAATTGGCCCGATCCAGATAACCTTCTATTTTCAGGTCTTCGACCACATCCTCCAGGCAGCAGATTCCGCAGTTTGTGGCAATGGACTGGCTGGAAGGAGAACTGTGCATATATTCGGTAATCTGCTTGTCCGCCCGTCGCTGTCTCGAGGCTACCTCTTCTTTATCACTGTAATGGAGGAGAAGCACAAAATTATCGGCGGTAACCCTGCCGCAGATCTCGTCCTCCTGCAGGCCGGTGCGCAGAATTTCTCCGTAACGGGAAAGGATGCTGTCCCCATACGCGTACCCAAATACATCATTGATATATTTGAAATCTGTAAAATCCGTATAGACCACAGCATATTTTTTGTCTCCGGCATTATCCAGTAAAAGCTGGGCTTTTTCTTTGAAGCTTTCATATTGATAAATGCCGGTAAGCGGATCCCTGCGGGTCAGGTCACTCAGCTGTTTATTCTCAGTTTCAAGGAAAGTGACTTTTCTGGAAAGGGCCAAAAAGAGGAGCCCCCATACAAGAAGCATTGTTGCAAACATGCCAATACAGATGGAAGAGAGCATATGAATCTGGGCAGAGGAATAACGGTCAGCGCTAAAAACGGTCTCGTTGGCCTGGGTGAAATAATCCTCGCTCAATTCAAGCAATTCATTTCCGTCAATGGTTCCCTGCCTGAATTCCATGATGGATTCCTTCATACGCGTCCACATATCGTTCAGGTTTTCCAGATCCAGCCGGTAATCGCCGTCTTTAACCAAAGGAAGATCATAAGGGCCGTTTCCGGTCAGAAGTTCCTCAAGAATTTCGTCAAGATAGTTTATGAGCTCGTCGTTTGGCTCGTGCGCCAGTTCCAGCTTAACCAGCTTTTGCGAGGCGCCCCGCACGATACCCACATAGTTGACAAGCTTTCCGTAAGACTGCGCCTGGATAATAGTGTGAATCGTAACTGTACCCAATAAAACAAATAACAAAAATAAGACCACCAGCCCGCCTTTGAAATAACGCTTCATTTTTCCCCCGCCCGCTTTCTTTCTCAGCTCAATGATGCCCATAATTTAGTTCAGCCATTACGCATAAGGCTATTATAGCAGATTACTTTCATAAAGTGTAATTAATTTTCTGATAAGGAAAACCCTGAAAGAAGAACCTGAAAGAGAATCCGGAAAGAGAACCCGGAAAGAAAACCCTCCGGAAGGAACGCCTGATTACGAAGCAAACAAAAACAGGCCCGCACACTGCAGAAGCATGCGGGTCTGTTTTATTATAAAATCGGCCAGTTATAAAAATACATATTACAGCTGATTAGCACGATATTTTGCAAGCAGCTTCTGAATTTTTTCATTGGGATCCAGCAAATCGCTGATGGAGGTATCGTGATTCAGCGTGTCGATTAAGTAGGCGACATATTTGCTCATATTGCAGTTGATATACCATTCCCGTTCCAGCAGCTCGGGTGTCTGGTAAATCAGGTTGGTGGTCAGGACACGGTCGATGTTTCCCTCCTCATAGGCTTTATCGAAGCCTTCCAGGCCGTTGGTGAAAAGACCGAAGGTAGAGCAGATGAAAATCTTGCGGGCTTTTCTTTTCTTCAGGGCGGCTGCTACTTCCAGAACGCTTTCACCGGAAGAAATCATATCGTCAATTACGATCACATCCTTGCCGTCCACATCAGAACCCAGGAATTCATGGGCAACAATAGGATTGCGGCCGTTTACAACGCGCGTATAGTCCCTGCGCTTGTAGAACATACCCATATCCAGGCCGAGTACGTTGGCAATATAGATTGCGCGTCCCATACCGCCTTCATCGGGGCTGATTACCATCATATGATCGGAATCAATCTGCAGATCCTTCTGATCGCGCAGCAGGTTCTTAATGAACTGGTATGCAGGCTGTACGGTTTCAAAGCCGTGCAGGGGGATGGCATTCTGTACCCTCGGATCGTGTGCGTCAAAGGTGATGATGTTGTCCACGCCCATTTTTACAAGCTCCTGCAGTGCAATGGCGCAGTCCAGGGATTCACGGCTGGAGCGTTTGTGCTGCCTGCTTTCATAGAGGAAGGGCATAATTACATTGATTCTTCTGGCTTTGCCGCCTACGGCGGAAATGATTCTTTTCAGATCCTGGAAATGATCATCAGGGGACATATGATTTTCATGCCCGCATAAAGAATAGGTCAGACTGTAGTTAACCACATCCACAAGAAGATAAAGGTCCATACCGCGCACGGACTCCAGAATGACACCCTTTCCTTCACCGGTGCCGAAACGCGGCACTTTGCTTTTCAGGATGTAGGAATCGCGCTGATAGCCGGAAAAAGCAAGGCTGTTTTTGTGCTCGCTTTCTCTTTCCTGACGCCATTTAACCAGGTAATGGTCTACCTGTTCTCCCAGCGTCTGGCAGCCGGCCAGAGTGATAATACCAAGAGAGCCTGCAGGGATTGTTTCTAGGTTTCTTTTTTCTTCCGCCATGGAATGAGTCCTCACTTTCTGTTCGTTAGTCTTTTTTTACACATTCGTATATCCGGTCCTGTGAGCTTGCAGAATTCAAAATTGCTTGTGATTCTTGAAAAAATACGGTCCTGATAACGTTCCTTCAGCTCAGGAAGGGAAAGGTTGGTGGAAATAATCATGGACTTTCTGCGGATCAGCCGTTCGTTCAGGCATGTAAAAAGATGAGACAGGGTAAAAGGCGTGCTTTGCTCCGTCCCAAGGTCGTCGATGACCAGCAGATCACAGTTATACAAGTCATTATATAAGTAATCCAGGGATTCCTGGTTCTTATAATCAAAAGCGTTGCGGGAAAGGGTGTCAAAAAGGCTGGAAGCGCTGAAATAAATAACGGAATGTCCGCTTTCTATGCTTTCCCTTGCAATACAGTTACTTAAAAATGTCTTTCCGGTTCCTACGGTCCCGTAAAAGAAAAGATTGCTTCCCAGACGGGAAAAGCTGCGGGCAAAATCCCGGCATTTACTGACGGCCGTCTGAAATGCGGCCAGCTGTTCCCCTTCAAAAAAATCGTAGGAAAGGGTGTCAAAATTTTCTTTTTCCAGCACATCCTTTAATTTGGACTGCTGATAAAGAAGCTCTATTTCCGCCTGGCGGAAGCAGTGGCATTTCTTCCCGTCCACATATCCGGTATCCCGGCAGTCAGGGCAGTCAAAAACCGGCTCCAGAAAATCGGCGGGAAGGCCCGCAGCATTCAGCAGCCGCTGTTTGTCCTTGGTCAGTTTATGCAGGCATTCTTTCAGCTCGGACAGGGCGTTGGGATCACCATTAAGCATCTTCTTGCCCTGGGCAACGGAGAGGGTTGCCACGGATTCGTCCAGCTTCTGATACCCGCTTACATGGGTATAGACATAATGAATCCGTTCGTCACGCAGATGGCGGTTTTTGGTCTGTCTCTGCTCATACAGCCTCATAATGGAATTGTATTGGGTATTGGTTAAAGCCACGGCTGTTCTCCTTCAAATCACGAATACTGACGGTCGGACTCAGTTGCGCAGAAGCTCCTGCTCCAGGGCGTCGTAATCATAATTGTTCTGCATAAAACGATTGTACTTATCTATGGAACGGTCGGACGTCTGCTTTGCAGGCTTGGTCTTCTGGAAGCCTTCATCCAGCTTGGCAATGTCGGCCAGATGCCGCACGCCAGCCTCTTTCCAGGAAAGTAAAATCTTATCCGCATACTCAAAACGGTGCCTGTCGGTAGCCAGTACGGTTCTTTCACAGGCCTCTATAATAATATCTGTTTCGAAGGTATATTCCTCGCGCCAGCGGCGGATATATTCCGCTTCACGCCTGGTGGGGGCATTTGTCTTGCCCAGGGCGTTCATGATGGTATAAACACATTTATCGTAACGGCTGGCATGGCCTTCCGCTTCAACAGGAGTGGATACATGGGCTTCAGCCCAGCTGATTGCCACCTTTTCGATATAACGGAAATCCTTCTTGCCGCGTTCCACGCAGTACTGCAGAAGATAATCAATCAGATCGTCTGAAAAATGCAGGCCGTCCGAAAAGAAAAGAATGGATTTCATATCGGCGGGGCTCAGCGTTCTTCCCAGGTACTGTTCCGCAATAAAAAGGAGCTGTGCCGTGGAATCTTTTTCCTGAAAGGCCTTCAGCTCGTCCAGTGAATAGGCGGGTTTGACGAAAGCGGAGGAAGCAGCTGCAGCGGGCTTGTCCTCTTCAGAAGCAGGCGCATTCTTTGCAGAGGGAACCGGCGCCGGTGTTTTCACGGCTTCGGCCTGGACAGGCTTCTGCACGGACGGCTGCGGCTCTGCCTTATCGTCCTGCCTGGATACGAGAGAAACAACAGGAGCCTTGGGAGCTTCTGCGGCTTCCCTAGCTTCCAGCGCGAGGAGATGAATGCCGCTTAAATTCCTGTCACTGTCGTATTCCAGGGAAAAAACCCTGCATTTCTCCCAGTATTTGAGAGCGCGCATGACATCCTTTTCCGTGTGGTTGAAGGTGTCGGCAATTTCAGAAATGCTGAAAGCACGCCCTGCATTCATCATGCGCAGGATAAAAAGATAGATCTTCAGCTGCGCATCATTGGCGTCCGCCATATATTCATCAATAAAGCGATTGGATACGATGGTCGCGTCAATATAGTTATCCTGGTAAATCCTCAGACAACTCATAATCTCACCTATTTCTTCTATTATTAACCAAGACGTAACCGTTCAATACCTTCACAGCTACATCAAACCGCACAAAAGCCGGGCGGCTTTGTGCATTTCATATTTTAAGCAAATGCATTATATCATACGAATGTGGAAAAAGAAACAGTCAAATTGCCGAAAAACCTTGTAAATACTGGGTTTGCGGAAATTGTGGATAATGTGGAAAGTGTGGATGAACCTGTGAATATGACGCAAAATCAAGGAAGGAGAAAGTAAAATATCCACACTTTTCATACACATGAAAAATGTGGATATTGTGGATAACTATCGTTTCAGAAGGTTTTCTCCGATATTTACAACGTCTCCGGCCCCCATAGTTATCAACAGGTCACCGGCAGTGCAATTTTCTAAAATAAAGTTTTGTATTTCTTCAAAGGATGGGAAATAATGGCATTCCGTACCTTTTTTGCCGATTTCTTCTTGTAGATCGCGGGAGCTGATTCCCAGGGTATCCGTTTCGCGGGCGGCATAAATATCGGCGAGAATGACCTTATCCGCCAGGGACAGCGCGTCTGCAAAATCAGAAAGGAAGGCTTTTGTCCTGGTATAGGTATGGGGCTGGAATACGCACCAGAGAGTTTTATGGGGATAATTCACAGCAGCCTTGAGAGTTGCTGTAATTTCTGTGGGATGATGCGCATAATCATCTACTATGGTGATGCCGTCCAGGCTGCCTTTATACTCAAAGCGGCGATCCGTGCCCGTAAAATTCTTCAGGGCGCGGGAAGCGGTTCCCATGTCAAGCTGCAGATAATCTGCAAGCGCGAGCGCCGCCAGGGCATTCAGGATATTATGTTCCCCGGGCACTCCCAGAGATACGGGAACGGGTGAGCCGTTCCTTCGGTTGAGCGTAAATCCGGCATGGGCAAGCTCATCATGGCTGATATCGGTCGGGTAATAATCGCAGGCCTCCAAAGAGCCAAAGGTGATTACGGAACAGGCCAGGCCCTCTGTAATTTCACGGTAGTCTGGAATATCGCCGTTGATAATCAGAACCCCGTCTTCCGGAAGAAGCTGGGCGAATCTGCGGAAGGAGGAACGGATATCCGCCAGATCCCGGAAGAAGTCCAGATGATCCTCTTCTATATTAAGTATGATCCCAATACGGGGATAGAAGCTGAGAAAGCTGTTAGTATATTCGCAGGCCTCCGTAACGAAAAGGTCGGACTTGCCAACCCTGATATTTCCATGGATAGCCTTCAGGATTCCGCCAACGGAAATGGTCGGATCTGCTTTGGCCTCCAGAAGTATTTCCGTAATCATGGAGGTGGTGGTGGTTTTACCGTGAGTTCCGCTGACCGCCACGGGGGTTTTGTAGTTGCGCATCATCTGTCCCAGAAGCTGTGCGCGGGTCAGGCTGGGAAGCCCCAGCTCTTCCATGGCGGCGTATTCCGGGTTGTCTTTGTGGATAGCGGCGGTATATACCACCAGATCGATATCATCGGTTATATTTTCACGACGCTGCCCGTAGTGGATGACGGCGCCTTCTTTCTCCAGAAGTTCGGTAAGTGACGATTTTTTCATGTCGGAGCCGGATACACGGAAGCCTTCGGAGAGAAGAATCTCTGCCAGGCCGCTCATGCTGATGCCGCCTATGCCGATGAAGTAAACGTGAACCGGATGATTAAAATCTACTTGATACATAAGGATACCCTTCCTGTTTTTTATTTGGACAAAGCCTGGCAGGAACTATGAAGGTAAAAAGCCGCAATTATCCGTCAGCCATTGATACCCTCCACTGACAGTGTACGCAAAGTAAGCAGTCTTTGTTCATTCTGATATGTATTATACGCATTCATGAAAAAAAAACCAATAGGCAATTACAAAAAGAAAAGACCGGAAAAGGATTTTTGCGCGAAAAAGCGCATATTTTGTGGAAAATAGAAGAAAGATGCATAACTGGGAGGGGTAATATCTTATGTAAAATACATAATACCGCAAAATGAAAGGTTTGAAATATGTAAAATATACACAAAATTTAAAAAAATACAACAGAAAGAAATTGTAAAAGATTATTCACTTTTGTACAAGCATGTGGTATAATCTTATTACGTTATATACGTAAATCTATGCAGAATATGGATGCAGAAACATGAGGTGATGACATGATTAAGAAAGAAATGATTGCTATGCTGCTTGCTGGCGGTCAGGGAAGCAGGCTGGGTGTGCTGACCTCCAAAGTGGCGAAACCTGCCGTGTCCTTCGGCGGCAAGTACCGGATTATTGATTTCCCATTAAGCAACTGTATTAATTCAGGCGTGGATACGGTAGGTGTACTGACACAGTATCAGCCACTTAGATTGAATACCCATATCGGGATCGGTATTCCGTGGGATTTGGACAGAAATATAGGCGGCGTAACGGTTCTTCCTCCTTATGAAAAGAGTGAGAACAGCGAGTGGTATACCGGAACGGCCAATGCCATCTATCAGAACATTGATTACATGGACAGTTATAATCCGGACTATGTATTGATCCTGTCAGGGGATCATATTTATAAAATGGATTATGAGGTAATGCTTGATTTCCATAAGCAGAACGGCGCAGAGTGCACGATTGCGGTAATGCCTGTACCGATCGACGAAGCGAAGCGCTTTGGTATTGTCATCACGGACGAAAACAGCAAGATAACAGACTTTGAAGAAAAACCCGAGAATCCCAGAAGCAACCTGGCCTCTATGGGAATCTACATATTCAACTGGAAAACTCTGAAGGAAGCTCTCATTGCAAGATCCGATCAGCCCAATCTGGATTTCGGAAAACATGTCATTCCTTATTGTCATGAAAAAGGCGCTCCGATGTATGCCTATGAATTCAATGGTTACTGGAAGGACGTAGGAACCCTGAACTCATACTGGGAAGCGAATATGGAACTGATTGATATCGTTCCCGAATTCAATCTGTATGAGGAATATTGGAAAATCTATACAAAGAGCGAGATTCTCCCGCCGCAGTATATTGCTCCGGAGGGGGTTATTGAGAGAAGTATTATCGGCGAAGGCTCAGAGATTTACGGAAAGGTATACAATTCCGTTATCGGCTGCGGCGTTACCATCGGCAAGGATTCGGTAGTGCGCGATTCCATCATTATGAATAATACGGTTATCGGAAGCGGCTGTGAGCTGAACAAGGCGATTATTGCCGAAAATGTACAGGTAGGGGAAGGCGTGAAGATGGGCGTGGGAGAGGAAGCTGAGAATGATATCGCTCCCCACATCTATAACAGCGGTATTGTTACCATTGGAGAAAAGAGTACGATACCAAAGGGAATTACTATCGGAAAGAATACGGTTGTGTTCGGTGAGACGGCGGCTGAGGACTATGAAGGCGGCACTCTTGCAAGCGGGAAATCTTTGATTAAGGCAGGTGACGAACAGTGAGAGCGATAGGAATTATTTTAGCAGGCGGCAATAACCACAGGATGAAGGAATTATCCCAGAAGAGAGCTATCGGGGCAATGCCTATCGCAGGCAGCTACAGAAGCATCGACTTCGCCCTCAGCAATATGTCCAATTCCCACATCCAGAAAATAGGCGTTTTTACCCAGTATAATGCCAGAAGTCTGAATGAGCATCTGAATTCCTCCAAATGGTGGGATTTCGGCCGTAAGCAGGGAGGGCTGTTCGTGTTCACTCCTACGGTAACTGCGGACAACAGCTACTGGTACAGAGGGACTGCGGATGCCATTTATCAGAATCTTTCCTTCCTGAAGAGCAGCCATGAGCCTTATGTAGTGATTGCATCCGGTGACTGTGTTTATAAAATGGATTATAATAAGGTACTGGAATACCATATTGAGAAGAAGGCCGACATCACGGTGGTGTGCAAGGACATGCCAATCGGCGCGAATGTGGAACGTTACGGTACCATCAAGATGAACGAGGACAGCAGGATTGAGGAATTCGAGGAAAAGCCCATTGTGGCGAAATCCAACACAATTTCCTGCGGCATCTATGTAATCAGGCGCCGCCTGCTCATTGAAATGATTGAGCGCTGCGCCATGGAAGACAGATACGATTTCGTGAAGGACATCCTGATCCGTTATAAGAACCAGAAGAGAATTTACGGTTATAAGATCAAGGAATACTGGCGCAATATTGCGTCCGTAGAAGATTATTTTTCCACGAATATGGATTTCCTGAAGCCGGAAATCAGGGATTACTTCTTCAAGCAGTATCCTGATGTTTATTCCAAGGTGGACGACCTGCCTCCCGCAAAGTACAATGTGGGCGCCAAGGTCAGCAACAGCCTGATTTCCAGCGGCTGTATCGTAAATGGTACGGTGGAGGATTCTGTGATATTCAAGAAGTCCTTTGTGGGCAATAACTGCTATATTAAGAACTCCATTATCTTAAATGACGTTTATATAGGAGACAACACACACATTGAGAACTGCATCGTAGAGAGCAGGGATACGATCCGTGCAAATACCTTCTACAAAGGAGAAGACGGAATTAAGATTGTGGTTGAGAAGAACGAGAGGTATGTCATCTAAAGATAAAAGGGGGAATCTCAAATGAAGATTACAGACGTGCGTGTGCGGAAAATCACTAAAGAGGGAAAGATGAAAGCCATCGTATCTATTACAATTGATGATGAGTTTGTCGTTCACGATATAAAAGTAATTGAAGGAGAGAAGGGGTTGTTTATAGCGATGCCCAGCAAAAAGGCTACCGATGGAGAGTACCGGGACATTGCGCATCCGATTAACCAGGCTACGAGAGAGAATATCCAGAGGATTATCCTGGAAAGATATGAAGCGGCGCTGCTGGAACCGGATGATGGAATTTGATTCTTATTAAGGCGGGAATGCGGAAGGCATTCCCGTTTTTTTATTCCATGGGAAAGTACTCCTATGGAATAAAAAACGCTCCGCGAGGATCGCACTACGGCGGAAAGGAATCATGCCGCTAAAGCGACCCGCCGCAGGCGGAGAATTACGCAAGCGAGATTCTTTTTTACCTGGCGGTATACATTTCATAGAGAAGGCGGTATAGTAATACAGAAGGCAGCAGAGAGGGGACTGAACAGCTGCTGCAGAAGAGGAAGGCGGCCAGGAAGGGCCTGAATGGCTGTGTATAAAAGCTCATCGGAAGGAAAGCTTGAAAAGGAGTAGGCAGATGCAAAGAGAGAGGCAAAAGGGAAACAGAGATTTTGGAAACAGGCATATAGCCTTGTTTCTCTCCCTTGTATTATTAATTTTATGTCTGGTGCCGGGGTGCGATACGCTGGCGGTGGGTATTGGCGGGGGCCGTATTTGACAGCTTTACACGGGATCTGTTTATTGATTTGGCTTCCCAGGATGAGCTTACGCTGAATTATACGCTGGCGGATCCTTCGGCCTATGGGATTACGGAAGCAAAATCGGTTTTCGGCAGTTATTCACTGGAAAATCAGAAGGCGGAAGAGGAGCTGGACGAACAGCTGCTGGAAGCGCTGAAGGGAATCCGGGAAAAGGATCTGACCGGGGAACGGCTTCTTACCTATAAGATCCTGAAGGAGGTTCTGGAAAAAGAACAGGCGGGGAAAGGGCTGGAGCTGTATGCTGAGCCGCTGAGCCCCACTATCGGGATGCAGACGGAGCTTCCTGTACTGTTGGCGGAGTATCATTTTTACAGAAAAGAGAGCGTGGATACTTATCTGAAGCTTCTGGGGCAAATCGACGAGTATTACCGGCAGCTTCTGGAATTTGAGCAGGAAAAGGCGAAGGCAGGGCTTTTTATGGGGACGCGCATGGCGGATCAGGTGCTTGCCTCCTGCGAGCCTTACATGGAGGCGCCGGAGGGCGGTCTGATGGATCAGTCCTTCCGGGAGCGGCTGGAGGAAATGCCTGAACTGACGCCGGAAGAGAAAGAGGATTATATAAAAAAGAATCTGGAAGTGCTGGAAACACATTTTGTGCCTGCCTATGAGGAGCTGTATGCCGGACTCAAACAGCTCAGGGGCAGCGGAACCAACGAGCTGGGTATTTATTATCTGCCAGAGGGACGAAGGTACTATGAATATCTGGTGGACAGCAGCATTTATACCTCTTTTTCCTCAGTTAACGATCTGCGCAAGGCGATAGAGGAGCAGCTGGAAAAAGACTGGGATGCTATTGTGGAAGTGTTGGATAATAATCCGGACGGACTGGAGGAGATGTGGGAGGAAAGCTTTTTCAGCGATGACCCGGAAACAGTGCTGACGTATTTGAAAAAAGAAGTGGAAAAGGCATATCCTGCGCTGCCGGAAAACGGCTACCAGATCAAGTATGTTCCGGAGAGCCTGGAAGCCAGCATGAGCCCGGCCTTTTACCTGACACCGCCCATGGATATGCCGCAGAACAATGTGATTTATATCAACAGAGGGAGCGGCAGCTATGATGTGCTGACGGTGCTGGCCCATGAGGGCTATCCGGGGCATTTGTATCAGAACGTTTATTACCTGGGCAGAGAAGTTCCGGAGGTAAGGCATGCGCTTAATTTTACGGCATATTCTGAGGGCTGGGCCACTTATGTGGAAAATCGCTCCTATCTGTTTGAAGACAATGGCCTGGGGAACGTGATGGGAGAGCTTATGAGGCGGGATTCCTCCGTTACAAAGGCGGTTTATGCGCTGCTGGATATCAGAGTCAACTATGAAGGCTGGAACCGGGAAGAAACGGCTTCTTTTCTGCAGCAGATTTATAATCTGGACGAGGATACGGTCAATGAAATCTACGATGCCCTGATTGCCAATCCCGGCAATTATCTGCAGTATTATGCGGGATGCCTGGAAATAGAGAGGATGCGCGCGGAGGCGGAGGAGAAGCTGGGAGCCGCATTTGATGAGAAGGCATTCCATACCTTTATACTGGGTATGGGACCGGCGCCGTTTACCATTATACGGGATTATTTTGATGAATGGCTGAAAACGGCCCAAAAAAGTGGTTGACTTTGAAAAAACACAATGCTAAGATACAGGTAAACAGACAAAAGCAATGAAGGAAAGAGTAGCCTTGCATCAGCGTAACCAGAGAGAAGGGCATCAGCTGAAAGCCCTTTTGCGAATGAAGAAGGTGAAGACCATTCCGGAGCCGCCATGTGAAGGCTGTCCGGGCAGATGCCGGTCAGAGATAAATATGGACGTATATCCGCGTTAAGGATTAGGGTTTGAAAGAATCTGAAGTGAAAAATTAAGGTGGAACCGTGCAGGATAGTGGGAAACGGAACCGGCGGAGGCATATTCAGTAAGTGCTTCAGGATATGCGGGCCGAGGCCGTTAGGAACAGAAAAATTATTGCACCCTTAGGAAAAGCAGCGATGGCTGTTTTTTCTGAGGGTGTTTTTTAATGCAGATAAAAGAAAAGGAGAAGAGAAAAATGGATGTTATTTTAAAGGATGGAAGCTTAGGCGAACAGAGCTTTGAAGACAGGGATGGGGCAAGGACCTTCCGTCATACGACTTCTCACATATTGGCGCAGGCCGTAAAGAAGCTGTATCCGGATGCAAAGCTGGCAATCGGACCTGCGATTGATGACGGATTTTATTATGATTTTGAATTCAGCAGCCCTATTTCCAGTGACGATTTCAAGGCAATTGAAAAGGAAATGAAGAAGATTGTGAAGGAACGGCTGCCAATGGAACGTTTTACCCTTCCCAGGGAAGAGGCGATTGCGCTGATGAAGGAGAGAAATGAAAGCTACAAGGTGGAGCTGATTGAGGATCTGCCGGAGGATGCAGTCATCAGCTTTTTCAGGCAGGGTGATTTTGTGGATCTGTGCGCAGGGCCTCATCTTTCCAATACCGGCTATGTGAAGGCCTTCCGGCTGACCAGCCTGGCGGGCGCTTACTGGAGAGGCAATGAGAAAAATAAGATGCTTACGCGTATTTATGGAACCTCTTTCCCGGATAAGGAGCAGCTGGAAGCGCATCTGGCAAGAATTGAGGAAGCAAAGAAGAGGGATCACAGGAAGCTGGGAAAAGAGCTGGGACTCTTCACTCTAATGGAAGAAGGCCCGGGCTTCCCGTTTTTCCTGCCCAAGGGCATGATTTTGAAGAATACGCTGATTGATTACTGGCGAAAGCTGCATGAAAGAGAAGGATATCAGGAGATATCAACGCCCATTCTTTTGAATAAGAAGCTTTGGGAGACTTCCGGGCATTGGGATCATTATCGGGAAAATATGTATACAACCGAGATAGATGAGGAAGAGTTTGCGGTAAAGCCCATGAATTGTCCGGGAGGTATGCTGGTATACAAATCCCAGCCCAGATCCTATCGGGATTTGCCGCTGCGAATCGGCGAGCTGGGGCTTGTGCACAGGCATGAAAAATCAGGGCAGCTCCATGGCCTGATGCGTGTCCGCTGCTTTACGCAGGATGATGCCCATATTTTTATGACGCAGGAGCAGATTACGGATGAAATCAAGGGCGTTATGCGGTTGATTAATGAGGTATACAGTAAATTCGGCTTTATCTATCACGTAGAGCTTTCCACACGTCCGGAAAACAGCATCGGCAGCGACGAGGACTGGGAGCTTGCAACACAAGGGCTGCGCAAGGCTCTGGAGGAAATCGGGATGGAATATGTGGTGAATGAGGGGGACGGCGCTTTCTACGGACCCAAGATCGATTTCCATCTGGAGGATTCCCTGGGAAGAACCTGGCAGTGTGGTACGATTCAGCTTGATTTCCAGCTGCCCATGCGTTTTGAGGCGGAGTATATGGGGGCGGACGGGGAAAAGCATCGTCCCATCATGATTCACAGGGTAGTGTATGGCTCCATTGAACGTTTCATTGGTATTCTGATCGAGCATTATGCGGGTAAATTCCCGTTATGGCTGGCGCCGGTGCAGGTGAAGGTGCTGCCGATTTCCGAGGAGATATCCTGCAGTCGCTCAAGGCAGCGGGAATCCGCTGTGAGATGGATAACCGGGATGAAAAAATCGGTTATAAAATCAGGAGCGCACAGATGGAAAAGGTGCCTTATATGCTGATTGTCGGCCAGAAGGAGGAGGAGAGCCAGACGGTATCCGTAAGAAGCAGAGAGGATGGGGATTTGGGAAGCTTCGCTCTGGAGGATTTTGTAAGGAAGGCGGCAAAAGAGGCTGAAGAATAATATAATCTTTATACAATGAAAAAATACCCGGGGCGGTGATGCAGATGCCCCGGGTATTTGCTTAAATGATTACGGCAGAACCCGGATTTCATCCGGTGTGGTCTGCGCAGGGATGCTCATGGTCATTATCTGATACCAGGCCAGGACTTTGGTGCCGGGTGTCAGGTCGGCGGCTGTCAGTTCTTTTTTGCCGTCCAGGGTTTTAATGACGGTATTTTCACCGATAAAGTAGATGATGTCCCGGTCGGTAACATATGCGGGAGTGCCGTCATTCATGGAGGTAATTTCGGTGATAGTGGCATAGGTCGGTGCAGCCATATCTTCAGGGACCTGACAGATAACCAGCTCTGCATTGGAAATGGGAGGAAGGCTTCTTGTCATCATAGGGCTGACATAGGCGTAAAGGGTTTCGCCTACCTTCAGATCCTTCAGCTCCTTGGGAACGCAGTCCGTGGCTGTCAGAATCAGGGTATCCTCATTGATATTCAGGACGATGCTGGAATAGGGATCGTTCTGGTTGTCATTTTCCAGCATAACCTGATTGCCGTTGATTTCCGTAACTGTGCCGTATACCTGGATGGAGGAAGGCATGGTGGCTTCAGGCAGGGCGGACGTATCGCCGGTGGCATTCCCAACAGGAGATTCGTCGCTCATTCCGGACGCCACATGGAGCAGACCAGGTTCCAGACCTTCTTTTTCCAGCTTTTCAAGCATTTCTTCAGCCTCCTGACTGGTTTCAAATTCTCCGGAAACAATACAGAAGCTTCCGTCCTGGGCCTTCACCAGACTGCTGTCCAGTGTGCCGAGGGATTCCTGCAGCAGCGCGGTTTCCTCTCCGCCGTCCATCGCGTCGGAGGACAGATAGAAGACCTCGCGGATTTCATCGGCAGTATCTGCAGGAGAAAGGCTCAGCTCCAGATAGCCGTCCGCCGTTTGCTCCGTCAGCTGAAAGGCCGTATTAATGGAAAGTTCCACCACAAAGCTGACTGCGGAATCATCCAGCAGGATGCTGCGGTAAACATCTTTTACCAGAGAGGAGTCCATTAATTCTTCACTGAGGGCATCAAAGTCAAAATCACGCACATCATACAGGGTGAAAACAAGACGGTGGGGGGCCAGCTTTTCTTCCATTTTATAGACGGGAACCTGTGTATCGGCGTCTGTTGTCTGGCGGCAGGGAATCCGATAGACTTCCGCTGCCTGGGTCTCCACGGGTTTCTCATCGGAAAAGGCCTGGGGAGTCACCGGGGTGTCTTGGGAACGTGCGGCCATAGGCGTGTCGGGTGTCTGGG
>OHQZ01000177.1_pt1 | contig 32434 bp, 29 predicted proteins | sample 1578281 | NCBI WGS metagenome assembly OHQZ01 (sample SAMEA3879589, study PRJEB24766) | human gut metagenome | biome: human-associated habitat; feature: feces | place: USA | collected 1985/1987
TCATTGCTGCAACAACTTTTTCAAATCCGGCAATGTTTGCACCTTTTACAAGATCATATCCAAGACCGTATTTTTCAGCCGCAGCTTTTGAATGATCGTGAATGTCTTTCATAATTTGTTTTAATTTAGCATCAACTTCTTCACGTGTCCAATTATAACGCATTGAGTTTTGAGCCATTTCTAATGCAGAAACTGCAACCCCACCAGCATTAGCAGCTTTTGCAGGTCCTAGAGTTCCACCGTTACTAATAAAGTATTCCATTGCTTCAGGTGTAGTAGGCATATTAGCACCTTCAATAATGTATTTAACACCATTAGCAGTTAATTGTTTAGCTTCTTCTATACCAATTTCATTTTGTGTAGCGCACGGGAAAGCCATATCTACTTTTAATCCCCAAGGTTTTTCACCAGCGTGGAATTCACATCCGAATTTTTCAGCATAGTCTTTTAGTTTAACATCATTTGATTCACGAATTTTACATAAGAAATCAATTTTTTCATCTGTAGTAATTCCTTCAGGATCATATACATATCCATCACGTCCAGAAATTGATACGACTTTAGCTCCAAATTCACGAGCTTTTAAACAAACACCCCATGCTACGTTTCCATATCCAGAACAAGCAATTGTTTTTCCTTCATAAGAATCATTGAAATGTTCTAATACTTCTTTACCATAGTAGCATGCTCCAAATCCAGTTGCTTCGGGACGAATTAAACTTCCTCCATATGGCAATGGCTTACCAGTTAAAACACCATTTTCAAAAGCACCACGAATACGACGATATTGACCATACATATAACCAATTTCACGGGCACCTGTACCAATATCCCCAGCAGGTACATCTACGTCTGGTCCAATATGACGATATAATTCAGTCATGAAGCTTTGGCAGAAACGCATAATTTCGTTATCAGATTTTCCTTGTGGATCGAAATCAGATCCACCTTTACCACCACCGATAGGTAGTGTAGTTAATGCATTTTTGAAAATTTGTTCAAATCCTAAGAATTTGATGATTCCAAGGTTAACAGATGGGTGAAGTCTAAGACCTCCCTTGTATGGTCCGATGGCGCTGTTAAACTGTACACGATAACCTTTGTTTACCTGTACCTTTCCGCTGTCATCTACCCACGGAACACGGAAGGAAATGATTCGTTCCGGCTCTACCAGACGTTCAAGAATAGAAAGTCTGCGGTATTCTTCTTCATTTTTGTCAATGACTACCTTCAGGGAATCCAGAACTTCTTTTACTGCCTGATGGAATTCCGGTTCACCCGGGTTCTGTGCTACGACTCTTTCGTATACCTCTTCTGTGTAAGACATAATAATTCCTCCTCATCCATTTTTATCCGAGTTTTTTGCTGTCAGATATCTGTCAGCAATGATGCTATTATACACTAAAGTGGTAAGGTTGAAAAGAGCAGTGTGAAAATTTTCTGTAAAAATTATGGAAGAGAAGAGCCGGTTTATTGTGAAAATTTTTCCAGAAGCATTCCGGAAGCTTTTCAGAAGCGGGAATTTATTTTTGTAGACCGGAATGAAAAAAAATGGTATACTGTCAATTGAGGATATTGTTGGAACAACAACAGTAGAAAGGAATGAGGAGGGGCCTTGATCGGACAGAAGTGAAATGTGAAAGGAGAAATCATGTATGACAGGATTTAACATGAAAGTAACACCGGAGATTGAACAGCTGACAGAAATGTGTAAGGATCACAGCAGCATTGATCTGTCACTCTACGGGAAATACGATGTAAAAAGAGGACTGCGTGATATTAACGGAAAGGGTGTCCTTGCAGGGCTTACCCAGGTTTCCAATGTTCAGGCAGTGAATGTAGTGGATGGAAAAGAAGTTCCCTGTGCAGGAAGTCTGTATTACAGAGGATATAATATCAAAGACCTGACAGCAGGATTTGTAAAGGACGATCGTTTTGGCTTTGAAGAAACTACATATCTGCTTTTATTTGGTGTGCTGCCTGATAAAAAGCAACTGGAGGAATTTAAGCAGCTTCTTGCGAATCAGCGTTCTCTTCCGAGAAACTTTGTCCGTGATGTAGTAATGAAAGCGCCGGGAAGGGATATTATGAATGCTCTTTCCAGAAGTGTGCTGACCCTTTACTCCTATGATAATAATCCGGATGATATTTCTCTTCCGAATGTACTTCGCCAGTGCCTGAATCTGATCAGCGTATTTCCGCTTCTGTCTGTTTACGGATATCAGGCCTACAACCACTATATAAGAGGAAAGAGCCTGTATATTCATAATCCCAAAAAAGAACTGTCTACAGCAGAGAATATCCTTCGTATTCTGAGACCTGACAAGAAATATACAGATCTGGAAGCCAAGATCCTGGATCTGGCTCTGATTCTTCATATGGAGCACGGCGGAGGTAATAACTCTACATTTACCACACATGTAGTTTCTTCTTCTGGAACAGATACCTATTCTGCCATTGCTGCGGCTCTGGGTTCACTGAAGGGACCAAAGCACGGCGGTGCCAATATTAAGGTGATCCGTATGTTCCAGGATATGAAAAAGGAGGTTCATGACTGGGAAGATGAGGACGAGGTACGCAATTATCTGAGACGCCTTCTTCACAAAGAGGCCTTTGACAGACGGGGGCTGATTTATGGTATGGGTCATGCCATCTATTCTGTATCCGACCCCAGAGCTGAAGTCCTTAAAAGCTTTGTGGAAAGTCTTGCAAAAGAAAAAGGCAGGATGAAGGATTACAATCTGTATTCCATGGTAGAAAAAATGGCACCGGAGGTTATTGCAGAAGAGCGCCGTATTTACAAGGGCGTCAGCGCCAACGTGGATTTTTACAGTGGATTTGTGTACAGTATGCTGGATCTTCCTCTGGAGCTTTATACACCGATGTTTGCGGTGGCACGTATTGTGGGCTGGAGCGCTCATCGTATGGAGGAGCTGATCAATACAGACAAGATCATTCGTCCCGCATACAAAAATGTGCTGGAAGCAGCGGAATATGTGCCGCTTGATCAGCGCTGAAAAAAGTAGAGCAGGAGATAAAAATGTTTCGATGTTTTTTCCCGGATGAATATCTGGAATCTGCTTATGCAGTGAACTATGAAAAATTATATCAGGAGGGAGTCAGAGGGCTTCTGTTCGATATCGACAATACGCTGGTGCCTCACGGGGCACCGGCAGATAAACGGGCAGTAGAGCTCTTTGAGCGCCTTCGAAAAATCGGATTTAAAAGCTGCTTCTTATCAAATAACCAGATTCAGAGAGTAGCTTCTTTTAATGAAAAAATAGGGGAGCGTTTTATTGAAAACGCACATAAACCGGCAGTACGCAATTATCAGAAAGCCATGGAACTGCTGGGAACAGACTGTTCCAACACCGTTTTTATCGGGGATCAGCTTTTTACAGATATCTATGGAGCAAAAAGAACGGGAATCCGTAATATTCTTGTAAAGCCGATCCATCCGAAAGAAGAGATCCAGATCGTTTTAAAACGATATCTGGAAAGAATCGTACTTTATTTTTACAGGAAAGAGGAGGGGACTTTATGAACCATGTGGTGATCATCGGGTTTATGGGTTCAGGTAAGACGAGAGTAGGCAAGCAGCTTTCCAGAGATCTGGGACTGCCTTTTGTAGATCTTGAAAAATTAATTGTAAAGAAAATGAATCTTTCAGTAAGAGAGATATTTGAGAAATTTGGAGAGCCGTTTTTCCGGGCATTGGAGACAATGGCGCTGAAGGAACTGATCAATGACAGTGAAAGAAGAGTGATTTCTCTGGGATCCGGGCTTCCGCTTCAGGAACAGAATCAGAAATATCTGAAAGAGCTGGGTACAGTGGTATATCTGAAAGGATCACTGGAAACACTGAAAAAAAGACTGGAAGGCTCCAGCAAAGATCCGCTTCTGGATGGAGAAGACCGGGATGATAAGATCAAAAAGCTTCTTAAGCAGCGAGATCCTGTTTATCAGAAGTTTGCGGACATTCAGGTGGTGACAGGAGTGAAGCCATTTGAGGAGCTGGTTCATGAAATTGAGGAAAAATTAGCGGCATACGAAAAAAACAGTTGAAAAAACCGCTATGGTATTATAGAATGATGGGTAGTGAACATTACAATAAGGAGGAAATAAATTATGATTTCAGCAGGTGATTTCAAAAACGGTGTCACACTTGAAATTGAAGGAAATGTATGTCAGATCGTTGAATTTCAGCATGTAAAACCTGGAAAGGGTGCTGCTTTTGTCAGAACAAAATATAAAAACATTATTACAGGGGCTGTTCTGGAGAAATCCTTCCGTCCTACAGAGAAATTCCCACAGGCTCGTATTGACCGTGTGGATATGAGCTATCTGTACAACGATGGCGACCTTTACAACTTTATGAATGTGGAAACTTACGATCAGATCGCGCTTACAGCAGATCAGGTTGGAGATTCTCTGAAGTTTGTAAAAGAGAACGAGATCGTTAAGATCTGTTCTCATAACGGCAATGTATTTGCAATTGAGCCGCCTCTCTTTGTTGAGCTTGAAGTAATTGAGACAGAGCCTGGTTTTGCAGGAAATACTGCTCAGGGAGCTACAAAACCGGCAACTGTTGAGACAGGCGCACAGGTACAGGTTCCGCTGTTTGTAAATCAGGGAGATAAATTAAAAATTGATACAAGAACAGGAGAGTATCTGTCCCGCGTTTAATTTAGATAAAATCTGAAGAACGTATTTAATAAGAGGCTGTATCAGAAGTGATCTCAGCAGTATTTTCGAATTTTTCTGCGAGCTTTAGGCTTTGGGAAAAATGTGTTGAAAATGTGCTGCAGAGAGAAGCTGATAACAGCCTCATTCTGGTATAAGGAGAGAGAATATGGAATACAGAATTTTAGGAAAAACAGGGCTGAAAATTTCCAGACTTGGATTTGGCGGAATCCCCATTCAGAGAATTGACGCTGAGGGAACAAAGAAACTGCTTCACGAAATGGTGAAAAAAGGAATCAATTATATTGATACGGCAAGAGGATATACAGTCAGCGAAGAATATCTGGGATATGCTATGGAAGGAATCCGTGATAAATTTGTGGTGGCAACCAAGTCTATGGCAAGGACAAAAGATGCTATGAGGGCAGATATTGAAACAAGCCTTGGAAATCTTCGTACAGATTATATTGACCTTTATCAGGTACATAATCCCAGCATGGAACAGCTGGAGCAGGTTATGGGAGAGGACGGAGCCCTCCAGGCTCTTCAGGAGGCAAAGGCAGAGGGAAAAATCGGGCATATCGGTCTTACTGCCCACTCCACAGCTGTTTTTGAAAAAGCTCTGGAACTTGACTGGGTGGAGACAATTATGTTCCCATATAATATCGTAGAAAATCAGGGAGAGGAACTGATTCGCCGCTGTACAGAAAAGAATATTGGATTTATTGATATGAAACCGCTGGCAGGAGGCGCTATTGAGGACGCATCACTTGCTCTTCGATATATCTGTGCAAACAGAGATGTGACAGTAGTGATTCCGGGAATGGCAGAGATGACAGAACTGGATCAGAATATAAAAGCCTGTGAGGACGAAACTCCTCTTTCAGGAGAAGAGCTTCAGAAAATGGAAGAAATAAAACAACAGCTGGGAACAGATTTTTGCCGCAGATGTAATTACTGTGCCCCCTGCACTGTGGGAATTAATATTCCAAGTGTATTTCTGTTTGCCGGATATCTTCAGAGATATAATCTGGCAGACTGGGCAAAAGACCGTTACAGTACATTGCCGGTAAAGGCATCTGCATGTATTGAATGCGGAGAGTGTGAGAAGAGATGTCCTTACCATCTTCCGATCAGAGAAAAACTGAAAAAATGCGCTGAGGATATGGGCGAGTAAAATGTGAAAATGAAAAAGCTGCGGATGTACAGGAGAAATTTCCTGGAATTATCCACAGCTTTTTACTATGTATGGTTTTATTTGACTTTTTTTCTTCCGGGCTCAAAGAACATAAAGAACAGAGCGCTTACTAGAAGAATATACGGATAATAAAGATTTGGCATAATGTCAAAGGCTGACATTTCAAATCCAAGCTCTGCAGCAGTAGAAAGTGCGATCAGCATCTGAGCACCATAGGGGATCACTCCCTGGAATACACAGGAAAATGTGTCCAGGATGGAAGCGGTTGTCTGAGGCGTTACATCGTATTCCTCTGCCATTTCCTTTGCAATGGGATTAGCCATAACAATGGCAACGGTATTGTTGGCTGTTGCAATATCCATAGCGCCTACAAGAAGTCCCATGCCCAGTTTTCCGCCCTTTTGAGTTTTAAAGATACGGCGGATAAAATTCAGAAGAGCAGTAAATCCGTCATACTTCTGGATCAGCGCACAGATGGCGGATACAAGAATAGCCACCATTGTGGTTTCATACATACCGGCAGCCCCGGTTCCCATATTTGCCAGAAGATCAGTTGCCTGAGTTGCGCCTGTTGCCAGAACAATTACGGAACCGGAAACAATTCCAATGAGAAGAACTACAAAAACGTTGATACCGATAATCCCTCCCACCAGTACAAGTACATACGGAATAATTCGGATCAGATTGTAATCCTTGATAATTGCCGCACTGTCTGCACCGCCTGAAGTACGGATAAAAATAATTGCCAGGGTAACAAGAGCTGCAGGAAGCGCAATCTTAAAATTGGCACGGAATTTATCCTTCATTGCACATCCCTGTCCATTGCAGGCTGCGATGGTGGTATCGGAGATAAAAGAAAGATTGTCTCCAAACATAGCGCCTCCCATAACAGCGCCCACGCACAGCGGAGCTGCAAAGCCGGAAGCTGTGGATACAGCAAGGGCAATAGGAGTAATAAGCGTGATGGTTCCGACTGAGGTTCCCATGGCAAGAGAAACAAAACAGCTTACCACAAACAGTACAATTACTGCAAAGCGTGCAGGAATCACAGAAAGAAGAAAATACGCTACGCTCTCAGCGCTTTCCCTTCCTACAACTCCCACAAAAATGCCTGCAACCATAAAAATCAGGATCATGGTAACAATATTCTTATCACCTACACCCTGTGCCATTACAGAAAGCTTTTCGTCAAAGCTTAATTTGGGGTTCTGGATACATGCAACCAGAAGAGCAGTCAGAAATGAAACCACAATGGGAATATTATAAAAGCCCATGGGAATTTTCAGAACGTACTCGAAAAGAATTCCCAGTCCAAGATACATAACCAGGAATACTGCAATTGGAAGAAGTGCCTTCCAGTTTCCTTTCTTCATATTCATTTTCCTCCATAAAGTAACGTGCTTTCCGCCTGCAGATATATGCGGAAAGTATACTTCATTGTAACATTAAATATGCTGTGATACTACATAAAAATTATTTTTTTATTTACTACTAAAATGCAAACTTAAATTCCACTCTTCGTATGGGCATGCCCCCTACACGCCAATAAAATTTAGTCTTACACATACACAATTTTGTTACATAAATTACTTAATACAAAATCTGGCAAAACAGAATCCGTAATTTGCGAACATAAAAAGATTCTAAACTTGTGTATCCTATAAATCCAAAACAACAAGTATTTTGTACACTTTTTTAACTTGTTCATTTGCAGATCAGTACATTCTGGCAAATAAAAACGCTTCGGGAGGATGCGATCCGAGACTGAAAAATATGACTGTCCATAGCAGTCTGCATCAGGCGCGTAAAGTGGAGAAAGTTGAGAAATCCAGGAAGTTCGAAGCGGATGCGTTCGTTTTATTCCCGGAAAAATAAAACTGGTAAGACCAATTTGGGCGTTATTGACATGTTCTCTTAAGAAAAACAGATGGATATCAGTCAGTTTTCCTATTGTGTAAAAAAGGATATGTGCTATAATGAAAAACACTGATTCTAAAGTTACAACAGTAACGTTTTAATGTATCAAATATTGAAGAATCCACAGAGAAGGAGACAGGATATGAAGTATATGAGACAATTCGGAATCATTTTGGGTGTCACCTGTGCAGGAGAACTGATGAAATATTTTATTCCACTGCCGATTCCGGGAAGTATTTATGGCCTTTTGCTTATGTTTGTACTGCTTCTTACAAAAGTAATTAAGGTAGAAAATGTAAAGGATGTAGGAGAATTTCTGATTGAGATCATGCCATTGATGTTTATTCCTGCAGGTGTGGGGCTGATGGCATCCTGGGGAGAGCTTCAGGGGTTTCTGGTACCTCTTCTTGTAATCACAGTATCCACCACTTTTATTGTTATTTTTGTGACTGGAAAAGTAACGGATTTTATGATGAATCGAAAGGAAAAAACAAGCAGAAAGAACCGGAAAGTAAGGGAGGAGTGAAAAAAGATGGAAAATATAGTTCTTAATTCAGCAACACTGGGATTTGTGATCAGTCTTCTGGCATATGAGATCGGGCTTGCAATAAAGAAAAAATGGAAGCTGGCAATTTTAAATCCTCTTCTGATTTCCATTCTTCTGGTTATTGGAGTCCTGATCCTGTTTGGCGTAGATTACGACAGCTATAATGCCAGCGCACAATATTTAAGTTATCTTCTGACACCGGCAACCGTCTGCCTTGCTATTCCCCTGTATATTCAGCTGGATGTTCTGAAAAAAAATGTGGTTGCCATTATGGTGGGAATTTTATCAGGAGTGGCTGCAAGTATGGGAAGTATCCTGGCTATGGCCATGGCATTTGGGCTGAGCCATAAAGAATATGTAACTCTTCTTCCAAAATCCATTACAACTGCTATTGGAATGGGAGTTTCTGAAGAACTGGGAGGATATGTGACAATTTCAGTTGCCACGATTATTATAACAGGAGTTCTTGGCAATATTTTTGCAGAATCAGTATGTAAGCTTTTCCGTATTCGCCATGCAGTTTCCCGGGGGCTGGCGATCGGAACCGCAGCTCATGCAGTAGGAACTGCCAAAGCAATGGAAATGGGAGAAGTAGAAGGGGCTATGAGCAGCCTTGCGATTGTTGTGTGCGGACTTTGCACAGTGGTTGGAGCTTCGGTGTTCGCCGGTCTTTTGTGACATGGATCTACTGAAAAGTATAGATAAAAAGAAGCTTCAGATATGAAAAGATATTGTTGCAGTTAAGAGTTTGTAATCAAATCCGGCAAAATAAAAAAGCCGTGAACCTATTGATTTTAGTAGGTTTCACGGCTTTTTTAGTGGACCTGGCGGGAATTGAACCCGCGTCCGAAAGCCTATCCCTTGCGGCATCTCCCATCACAGTCGCTGATTTAACATTCCCTTGGCAGTACGCCCACCGACAGGCTTACTGCTTCAGTAGCTTCATAATACATCTACCGGGGCAAAGCTTACCCGGCAAGGTTTCTCACATAGTCGGCGCCAGATTCCTGATGTGTGAGTGCGTCAGGGCTGACGAGCAGCACTTAGGCTGCTAACGCGTACTGTTCGTTTGCGTTTATATTTAGGTTCCTGGTTGGTACGCAGTCCAAGAGTCTGCGGATGGCTTCCCCAACTTCAAAGCCCCCGTCGAAACCAGTACAAGCCCCTGAAAATAAGATGACTTCTGGCAAACAGACGAACGTAAGCTTTTCTGTCCTTATATTAGAAGAAATTCAGTTATATGTCAAGGGTGGTTTTTCGTTTTAGTGCAGATTTTTTGTTTTGTTTTTTCCATTTATCTTCTGACTTGGGAAACAGCTGGTTCCGTTTTCATTAATCTGGTCAAAATATCTCCCAAATTGCTTCGGGTAATGGCAGCTTCATGGTATGCCCTGGGGGAAAGCTTTTGTTCAGGCATGGATATCCCGATGTTTCATTTCCCATACAGATGCGGCGCTGAATATAACAGTAAACAGGCATACAGAAATAAAAAACGGCAGCATTTCACCGGACATGGTATTTTCGGATTTGTTGGCATTCATTCCGAGAAGCATCAGGCAGTAGGGCCAGAAGAGATCCGCTCCTTCGCTGTTCAGTACAGTGCCGAGAACGCTTCCTACCAGACCAATAGCAATAGGTATGGAAAAACTCCGTATTTTCATAGAGAGAAAAAGCTGAAGAGCGCATATGGGAAGCGCTCCCACAGTACCCCGGAGAAGCCAGAAAAAAATATCAGGAGGGAATAACCCGGGAAGCCCGGCTATTTTTCCGCAGACCAGATATAAGATTCCTGTCCAGAGCTGTGTCAGCAGTGTGATTGTCAGGATAACTGTAAGTTTTGCGAAATAAATGCAGCATACAGGAACTGGGGCAGTCATAATGGAATTCCAGTTATTGTTTCGATGTTCCAGACGCCATAAGTAGGAGCAGTAAAGTCCGATCAGCGGTGCAAAAAAGAAACTGGCATAAAATAAAGTATGCTGTGTCCAGAGAGAATACCATTCTGATTTTAAAATTCCCAGATTCTGAAGATAATTAAAGGTTCCCATAATTGCCGGAATAATGGGAATCAGAATACAGGCCGGCAGGATCAGTGAATGACGCAGTTTTTTGCGCTCAGCAAGAATACAGCGGGTAAGCATAGGTTAGACCTCCTTTTTTACAACGATCATGCGACAGATAAAATAGATGAAAACACCTGCCGCCAGAAAAAGCAAAAACCGGGACAACGGGAAGGAAAGCACATAATAATCAATAATTCTTGTATCAGGATCCCAGTTCATACCGACTACAGAAAAATTTGCGTAATAGCCCCAAAGAACCAGACGCGCTACAGGATTTGGGAAAAACAGAGAAAAAAGCCCCAGGAAGCTGCCGCCAATTCCAATCCCCAGAGGAAGAAGCTGACTGTGGGACATCAGTGACAGAGTCTGCTGTATGGAGAGAACCACAGTACTGACCGCAAAGGTTGTAATCAGATATATGAAAAATATAGAAGGACGGATGGTACCTAGATGGTTTACGGTTCCAAAGAAGAGAATCATAAGTCCCTGTCCAATAACAAAAACGGTTATATATCGGAGACAGTTCAGATATTTAAAGTCAAAAAAGCTTTCTTGCTTCTGCATAGTATAAAGAATTTTCAGGGTATCTCCTTTTACTTCCATATCACAGACCCGACTGGCAATCACAGAGATCATTAAGGGCATCAGAAGCGTGTTCATGACAGGCAGATTGTAGAACAGCATCAGATACCCCTGTGAAAATTCAGAGGGTTTCATAGAACTAAGCTGCCACATGGTCCAAAGGATTTCAAAACCCAGAAAGCCCAGTGGAACAAGAAGAGCCTTTGTATGGCGGATCTTCTGGCGCTCTGCCCGTAGTTGTCTTGCTGTTATAGAAATCATAAGCTCACCTGCTTTCCTGTAAGATGAAGGAAAATCTCTTCAAGGCTCATCTGCTGTTCTTCCAGTCTTAAAATTCCAATACCGGAATTTACCAGAAGAGAAACTGCCTGCATGATCCGGTTGTCTTCCAGAGTATTCAGCATGATTCTGCCATTCTGCCAGTGGCAGGAGATACCGGAGTGCTTCAGGTATTGAAGGGCTGTCTGATCATCTGAGGTGTGAAGCAGCATTTTTGAACGGCTATGTTCATGAAGAACAGAAAGGCTGTCCTGAAAGATCAGTGCTCCCTGGTTGATAATTCCTACATGAGATGCCATTTGGTCTATTTCTGAGAGAAGATGGCTTGAAATAAGAACTGTAATGCCCAGGGTCTCGGGCAGGGAACAGATCAGTTCTCTCATTTCCTGGATTCCGGCCGGATCCAGACCGTTGGTAGGCTCATCCAGAAGGAGAAGCTTTGGTTTTCCCAGAAGAGCTGCAGCCAGTCCAAGACGCTGCTTCATTCCAAGAGAATACTGACTGACTTTTTTGTTTTGCTGTTCTTCCATACGAACAATAGAAAGAACTCTGGAAATGTCTTTTTCCGGAACATTTTTCAGTGTACATATGATCTGCAGGTTTTCTTTTCCTGTAAGATGACCGTAATAAGCTGGCGATTCAATCAGAGATCCTGTATCTGAGAGGATGCTCAGACGGTTTCTGGAGCAGACTTCTTTTCCGAGAATCTGGATTTTGCCCTCTGTGGGTCTGATAAGCCCCAGAAGCATTTTTAGAGTTGTTGATTTTCCCGCGCCGTTTGGACCGAGAAAGCCATAAATGCTTCCTCCGGGAATACGCAGATCCAACTGGCTTACAACTGTTTTGTCCTTGTATTTTTTTGTAAGAGAATTTGTGGTAATGACAGGTCCCATATAAAGTTCCTCCTGTAAAGTGAATTGTTATTTTCTGAACTGATTACAGTATAAAATATCAGGCTTATGTGAGACTTAACAGTACCTTATTTTTAGCTTAATTTTATACAGGAGAAGTTGGAATGGGTACAAAAATAAATTATAATAGGAAAAGAAATGAAGAGGAGACAGACCGGAGGGAAATTTTATGGACATATATGAACGAAAACTGATGCTTGTAGATGACAATCAGGAACTTCTGGAGATGATTGCAGACATTTTAAGACATAGCGGTTATAAAAATATAGTAAAAGCAAAATGCGTGCAGGAAGCTCTGACGGTTTTTCAGATGGAAAAGCCGGACATGGCAGTTTTGGATGTGATGCTGCCGGATGGAGACGGATTTCAGCTGTTTCAGAAGCTGAGAGAAAACTCAGAGATTCCCATTCTTTTTCTGTCTGCCAGAGATGAGGACAGAGACAGAATTTTTGGGCTGGGTCTGGGAGCTGACGATTATATTACCAAACCATTTCTGCCGCCGGAGCTGGTGCTTAGAGTTACTGCCATACTAAAACGAACCTATCGTATGGAAAAAGAAAAAACTCAGGAGGAACATATTCTGCGTCTGGGCAGCCACGAAGTGCTGTTTGACTATGGGATTGTGCGTTTTCAGGGAAACGAGACTTCTCTTACGGCAAAAGAACTGGCATTGCTTTTAAAGCTGCATGAAAACAGAGGCAGGATCGTTACCTTTGATGCTTTGTGTAATGCGGCCTGGGGAGACGGTTATTATGGGTATGAAAATACGCTGATGGTGCATATCCGGCATCTGAGAGAAAAAATTGAGGAGGATCCCTCTCATCCGCAGTGGCTTCTTACTGTACGGGGACTGGGCTACCGGCTGGCAGAAGGAAAGGGAGAAAAGCCATGAAGAGCCTGTTTAAGATTATCAGCCGGTATTCTGTCACAGCCGGTATGATTATTGGTGTTATATTGATCAGCAATATTGCTGTTTTTGTGGCGGTGGGCTACCATAACATGGTTTCTGCAGGAGCCCCGGATTTTAAGAGAAGCGCTCTGGAAAGTGTTGGAAAGGAATTTTATCAGGAAAATGATACCTGGCAGCTGTCTGACACAGGGAGACAGGAGCTGAAAGAGGCAGATTTTAAGTGGTGTATGGCACTTGATGAACATGGGGAGGTTGTATGGGAATGGAAGCTTCCTGCAGGCTTTGACCGCTCCTATACAATTTCAGAAGTGGCACGGTTTTCAAGATGGTATCTTCATGATTATCCGGTAGCGGTCTGGGAAGCCGGGAAATTACTTCTGGTAGTGGGACTTGATCCGGAATTTTTTTTCAGATACAGTGAGATTCTTACTCTTACAAATTTTACTATGATTCCGCAGTATGTGAAATGGGCTCTGATTGTGAATACGATCGTGATTATTGTTTTTGTATTTTTGCTGGGATATCGGTTTTATCAGGCGCTGAAGCCTCTGGGCAGGGGCCTTGAGAAATTATCCAGGGAAGAGGAGGTAAAGCTCAGGGAAAAAGGTATGACAGGTATTCTGGCAGCGCAGCTTAACCGGACTTCTGAAATACTTCAGGAACAGAAAAAACGGCTGACCAAAAGAGATCTGGCAAGAACGGAGTGGATTGCAGGTGTTTCTCATGATATTCGTACGCCTCTGGCGTTAATTGTAGGTTATACGGACCGCCTTTCCAAAAGTCCCAATCTTAATCAGGAGGAGAAGGCTTTGGCTGATGCGGTGTGCAGACAGAGCTTAGTGATCCGGCAGCTGATCACGGATCTGAATCTTACATCAAAGCTGGCATATGAGGCACAGCCATTGAATAAAAAAGAGTGTTCTCCTGCTCTTATTCTCCGGGAGTGCGCGGCAGACATTTATAATGAAAAAATTGAACAGGATAAAGGACAGGAACCGGAGGTGGATGTGGAGCTTTTGATTCCTGCAGACATGGAGAAGGTCCGTATTTTTGCAGACAGCGGTCTGCTCAAACGTGCGTTGAGGAATCTGATCGGAAACAGTGTAAGGCATAATCCGGGAGGGTGCCAGGTTATGGTAAGGCTGTACGAAAAAAATGAAAAAATATACATTTCTGTAAAAGATACGGGAAAAGGAGTCCCGGAACTTGTGGTGCAGAACATGGACAACCAGACAGATAAAGTCCATATTATGGGATTAAGGCTTGCCAGACAGATTGTAAGGGCTCACGGAGGAGAACTGATTTTTGAGAAAAGGGAGTCGGGCACTTATGATGTGACCCTGGAACTGTCCGTATCGAAACTGCATCCGTAGGGAGAATGCCTCTTTTTGTTTTAGGCTCGCTTCAGTACCTGGAAGAGTCTATTTTCCGATTGTATTTCGTGAAGATAGCGTCTATAATAGGTATGACTAAAATGAAAGGATAAGAGGTAATTATGTACACGCTTAAAAAATTTATCCGTTACTACGGACCTTATAAAACCGTGTTTTTTCTGGATCTTCTGTGCGCCGCCATTATCAGTCTGGTGGATTTGGCATTTCCGCAGATTCTGAGAACACTGACAGCAACTGTTTTTACAGAAGAGCCTTCCACTATCCTGAAGGCCCTTCTTCCCATTGGCCTGTGCCTTCTGATCATGTATGTCATTCAGAGTTTTTGTGTGTATTATGTGGGCTATCAGGGCCATATGATGGGAGCAAAGATGGAGAGGGATATGAGACAGCAGCTGTTTGACCATTATGAAAAACTGTCCTTTTCCTACTATGATCAGAACAATTCCGGACAGATGATGAGCAAGCTGGTATCCGACCTTTTTGATATTGCGGAGTTTGCCCATCATGGTCCTGAGAACTTGTTTATCTCTCTGATCAAGATTGTGGGATCATTTGTTTTCCTGTTTCTTATTAACTGGAGACTGGCAATTCCGCTTCTGATCCTGGTATTGATCATGCTGGTGTTTTCCATGAAGCAGAACCGGAGAATGCAGGAAACCTTTATGGATAACCGCAGAAAGATCGGTGATGTAAACTCCAGCCTTCAGGATACTCTGGCAGGGATCCGTGTGGTACAGTCCTTTGCCAATGAAGAAGTGGAGCGCAGAAAATTCGGAAAAAGCAATCAGGCTTTTCTTCACTCCAAGGATGCAAACTACAGCTGCATGGGGAATTTCATGGGCTGGAACCGTTTCTTTCAGGGAATGATGTACCTGGTGACACTGGTGTTCGGCGGACTTCTTATTGCCAGAGGAAAAATGAATGCCGGAGATCTGGCCATGTATGCTTTGTATATCGGTATTTTTGTAAGTCCTATCCAGATTCTTGTGGAGCTGATCGAAATGATGCAGAAAGGCTTTTCCGGCTTCCGGCGTTTTCTGGATGTAATGGAGACAGAGCCGGATATTGTAGATGCTCCGGATGCAGAGCCTCTTACGGATGTGAAAGGAGAGGTTTCCTACGAAAACGTGTCCTTCCATTACAGTGATGATGAGACTCTGGTTCTTGATAATATTTCTTTTACCATTCCTGCAGGACGCTCTATTGCACTGGTAGGTCCTTCCGGAAGCGGCAAGACTACCATCTGTTCCCTGCTTCCAAGATTCTATGATGTAACCGGAGGCCGGATCACTATTGACGGCAAAGAGGTAGGAAAGCTGACTCTGGAATCTCTGAGAAGCCAGATTGGTCTTGTGCAGCAGGATATTTATCTTTTCGGAGGAACCATTAAAGAAAATATTGCTTACGGCAAGCCCTCTGCTTCCATGGAAGAGATTATTGAGGCTGCAAAAAAAGCAAATATCCATGACTTTATTTTGTCCCTTCCTGAGGGATATGACACCTTTGTAGGAGAGAGAGGAACAAGGCTTTCAGGAGGACAGAAGCAGAGGATTTCCATTGCCAGAGTATTTCTGAAAAATCCGCCTGTTCTGATTCTGGACGAAGCCACAAGCGCTCTTGATAATGAAAGCGAGCGCTGGATCCAGAAAAGTCTGGAGGAGCTTTCCAGGAACCGGACAACCATTACCATTGCCCATCGCCTTTCCACCATACGGAATGCAGATGAGATTTTGGTGGTTGCAGATAATGGAATTGCAGAGCGCGGTTCTCATGAGGAGCTTCTGGCAAAAAACGGAATCTACGCGCATTATTATCAGATGTCCTGATAAAATTATAAATCCCGGAGAGGAATTTCTGGAGTCTGCCAGTAAATCCTTCTCCGGGATATTTTTATGAGAACTTATTTGTCAAAACTGACGGTTTTGTGATATCTTGCATTGGCATCCAGCAGGGCTTTCCATTCTGCATTGTCCAGCTCTTCATTGTAATACTGAACTTTCAGTTCATCCATGTACTGCATATAATCCAGAAGATAGATATCTATGAATGAGATATTTTTGTCCTGTATCGCGTAATTATAAGAGTCAGAGGAAGAGCGGTTGTACGGCAGCATATTGCCGTCAGCATCCAGAGCAACCAGGAAACAGTCGCTGTCAGAACCTTCTTTATACAAAGGAGTAATGGTGATTTCATAAGGCGTTCTGGCAATGGAGGCAAGTCCGATGCCTTCTTCATTGGTTTCATTGATTTCCAGAGTTTCCGTCAGGGAATTATCTACTGTTACCGGGATTTCAAAGCTCCAGTCCCCTTTAAACCAGTAATTCTGATATTTATTGGGATTCTGAGAATATTCTTCCGGCATCTGGTTCATAATTTCCTGAAATTCTGCCTCTGACATGGCTTCCAGTTCCTCCTGGGTATATCCACTGTCCCAGAATTCAGGTTCTGCTTTGTATCCGATAAATTCCTTAAAGGTCAGGTTCAGAGTATAAGTTTCCGGAGTAACAATGGGCTTGACATACTGAGACTGGAGAGCGCCGCCCCGTGCTAAAACACGGCCGTTAAATTCTTCCAGGTTAGCATGGCCTTCTTCTGTTTCATCATTGATATCATCCATGGTAATCCCCATTTCTGCAAGAATCTCATCCACCATTTCCTGATATTTCTGTTCAAATTCAGCGGTATCTTCAAACTGAGTATCCAGCCGTAAAATAGCTATGTAGGTATGGTCATCCGTAAATTCTCCTTCCGGATTGATATACTGCATACCAGGATTCATACCCGTATCTTCCAGGAAGCTGTATCGGGGTTCTGTTACAAGAGAGATGCATGGTTTTCCGTCCTGATCCATCAGAGTATCCGGGAACGGTTCTTCGCTGACTGCTTTTACCGTAATATAGCAGGTCAGATCGTTTGCATAAATTTCAGACAGGGTTATGGTGAGTCCGTCCTGTGTTTTTGTGAAAACTGTTTCCCGGGGAGTTTCATCAGCGGAAGATGTCTCCGGAAGTTTCTCTGTATCTGAGGTTGGAGCGGCAGACTCTTCAAGAGAGGTTGCCTTATCCGAGAAATTCCCGAAAAAGCTTACTTTATCCTGAAGCTGTTCAAAAATTCCTCCGATGAGCGGAAGCTCTCTTGCCATAACCGGGTTGGCTGCGCAGAAAATAAATCCAACTGCCACAGCGGCTGCCAGACCTCCGGCAACCTTTGCCCCTGTTTTCATCCAGTGGTAGGGATTACGGGTCTTTTTTTTCTGTTTGACCGTATGTTCCTCGATCATGCGGTAGGCTGTATTAATTCTTTCATGGACAACTGCCGGCAGGGCGATATCCCTGTTCAGATCGTCTTTTAATTTTTTTTCATTATCGTTGAATGTAATCATCATGCATGTCCCTCCCTGGTCTGATACTGGCAGGCTTCTGAGAGCAGTTTCCGTCCTCGCTGAAGCCGGGTTTTTACTGTACTTTCTTTCATATTCAGAATCTGGCTGATATCGCTGGTGTTAAAACCTTCCATATAATACAGAAGGAGAATGATCCTGTATTTTTCATCTAAAGGAGCCAGAATCTGATTCCACTCGGTGGTTTCAAAATCGTCTTCGTAAAAAGGAGTGTCCGGAATACTGTCTGTATACACTGTCAGTTTCTTTTTGTGAAGAATATCCTTGCATTTGTTGATCAGGATCCGTGTAAGCCATGTCTGAAAATATTTGTTGTTTTTCAGACTCAGAAGATTTTCATAACAGGATAAGATGGTATCCTGTATGGCATCTGCGGCATCCTCATCGTTTTTCAGATAGGAACGGGCAATTTTGTACATGCTCTGTGTCTGCGTATCCATCAGACGGCAGAAGGCATCGGAATCACCCTTTTTTGCTTTTCGCAGTAAGTGTTCAATCATAGATTTCCTCCCCTGGTTTTCTGACCGGTCGTGGCTGGGATGTTAAAGTAGAAGCTTCTTTGTTTTTGTGTATCTGCTTATTAGACGGCGGAAAAACAAAAAAGGATTCAAAAAGTACAAAATTTTTAAAAAATCTGTTTGGGCGTTCACAGAAGAAACATAAACTTCTGATATCATAAATAGAAAAATAAAAACAGATTTGTCCAGGCTGAATGGAAAGACACTTCTTTCGCACAGGACAAGAAAAACGGTAAAATAAAAATTGTTTTGCCTGTAAAAATCTCTTATAATCATTATAAATCAAAACGGGAGGTATTCATATGGAAGCCCTGAAAATACTTGTAGTAGATGACGAAAGCCGTATGCGGAAGCTGGTAAAGGACTTCCTGACCAAAAAAGGCTTTCAGGTTCTGGAAGCAGGAGACGGTGAGGAAGCCATGGATCTTTTTTATAAAGAAAAGGACATTGCTCTGATCCTTCTTGATGTAATGATGCCAAGAATGGACGGTTGGGAGGTCTGCCGTGAAATCCGCAAAAATTCCAAAGTTCCTATTATTATGCTTACAGCAAGAAGTGACGAGAGAGACGAGCTTCTGGGATTTGAACTTGGCGTGGATGAATATATTTCCAAACCTTTCAGTCCAAAGATCCTTGTGGCAAGAGTAGAGGCTATTTTGAGAAGAACAGGACAGGATACTGCAGACAATATTCTTTCAGCAGGGGGAATCGTTATAGATAAAGCAGCTCACCAGGCAACTGTGGACGGAGAACCTATGGAACTGAGCTTTAAAGAATTTGAGCTTCTCACATATTTTCTGGAAAATGAGGGGATTGCTCTGTCCAGGGAAAAAATTCTCAATTCTGTATGGAATTATGACTATTTTGGGGATGCCCGTACCATTGATACTCATGTAAAGAAGCTGAGAAGCAAAATGGGAGAAAAGGGCGAGTATATTAAGACAGTATGGGGAATGGGCTATAAATTTGAGGTTGACGAAGCATGAGCCGGAAACTGCTTCCAGAAAAGAAAAGCCTGCAGATAAAAAAGTCGGAAAAAACTCATAAGAAGAAGGTTTGTTCCCTGAGACATCAGCTGGAATTTTTCTTTATCGGTTTGCTGGTGGTATCTATGTGTACCATCACCGCTATTAATTTTTTGTTTCTGGAACGGTACTATATCACAAAAAAAACAGAGGTTCTGGAGGCCGCAGTCAATGATCTTCAAAAACTGAAGATTGTAACAGATGCAGAAGGAAACAGCACAGCAGAGATTTCTGACAGCCTGAAAAGAGAATGTTCAGAAAATAATCTTACCTGGACTATTATTACAGTAGATGGAAAAGAGGTTGCATCTGAGGGCGGCAATGAAAAAATGCTGCAGGCCCGCCTCATTGGTTATGCCTATGATCTGGATGAGCAGAAAGGCTGGACGAAAATTCTGGATTCAACAGATACTTATGTGATCCAGCAGGTCAGCGACAGGTTTGTGGAAATGGATTATGTAGAAAGCTGGGGCGTGCTGGATAACGGGTGCTTCTTTCTGATCCGGACGCCGCTGGAAAGCATTCGCGACAGTGTTTCTATTTCCAACAGCTTTTACTTTTTTGTGGGAATCCTGATCATTACAGTCAGCGCAGTTATTTTATGGGCAGTGACAAAAAGGATCACCAATCCCATCAGCGAACTGACGGTTCTTTCCAGCAGAATGAAAAATCTTGATTTTGATGCAAAATATAAATGCAGGGCAGGAAATGAGATTGACGAGCTTGGAGAGAATTTTAACAAAATGTCAGAAGAGCTGGAAAAGACAATTTCCGAGCTGAAATCTGTAAATAATCAGCTTCAGAAGGATATTGAGAATAAGATTCGTATTGACCAGCAAAGACAGGAGTTTCTGAATAATGTATCCCATGAACTGAAAACGCCTATCGCTCTTGTGCAGGGATATGCAGAGGGGCTGAAGGAAAATATTTCAGACGATCCGGAAAGCAGAGAGTTTTACTGTGATGTGATCATGGATGAGGCGGCCAAGATGAATAAGCTTGTGAAAAATCTTCTGACGCTGAATCATCTGGAAGAAGGCCGGGACGAAGTAAAAATGGAACGCTTTGACATTGTAAGCCTGATAAAAGGCATTCTTCAGTCCATGGACATTATGATCCAGCAGAAGGAGGCAAAGGTCAGCTTTGAGGCAGAGGAGCCGGTGTATGTATGGGCAGATGAATTTCGGATTGAAGAGGTTGTTACCAATTATACCAGCAATGCGCTGAATCATCTGGACGGAGACAGAGAAATTGAAATCTGTGTGTGTCCGGAAGGAGACAGAGTAAAAATTACTGTGTTTAATACGGGAATCCCCATACCGGAAGCAGATATCCCGAATCTCTGGAAAAAGTTTTATAAAGTGGATAAAGCAAGAACCAGAGAATACGGAGGAAGCGGAATCGGACTTTCTATTGTCAAGGCAATCATGGAAAGTCATAATCAGGAGTACGGTGTCCGCAATTATGACAATGGTGTGGAATTCTGGTTCACCCTTGACAGGGCAAATTGAGATAAAAGATTGAGACAAAAATCGACAGATGTGAAGAAAGCTCTTTGCATCTGTCTTTTTTTAGGGTATACTTGACGTAGCCGTTGAAGAGATGAATACAGAACGGATTCATTTTGCCGGATATATCAGAAACGGAAACACATAAAAAAGATCAGGTTCATGGGAAAGAAGAGATTTCCGGAACCGGAAAATAAAAACAGAAGCGGATAAGGATTACAGGACAGACGGTGTGCAGCAGATGCGTTTCGGGATTGAAAAACAGAAAGAAAATCCGGAAATGAATAAAAGAGTGCAGGGCCCTGTAAGAGATCTGTTTTTCGGATCTGCAAATAAAAGAACATAAATGTATAAAATGTGAGTTTTTGTAAATTTTTAACAAAGAGGAAAGATATATGATCGGTATTATAGACTATGATGCAGGAAATATCAGAAGTGTAGAAAAAGCTCTCTCCTATCTGGGAGAGAAAACAGTTGTTTCCCGGGATCCGGACATACTGAAAAGTGTGGACAAAGTAATTCTTCCAGGAGTGGGAAGCTTTGGGCAGGCAATGGAAAACCTTCACAGATATGAGTTGGTTCCGGTGATTCGGGACATGATAGAGGATGGAAAACCATTTCTTGGAATCTGCCTGGGACTGCAGCTTCTTTTTGAGAGCAGTGAGGAAAGTCCGGGAGCAGAGGGGCTTGGAATCCTGAAAGGAAAAATTCTGAAAATACCTTCGTCTCCGGGCTTGAAGATCCCTCATATGGGATGGAATTCCCTGCAGCTTCAGAACAATGGAAGACTGTTTCGGAATATTCCTCAGGATACGTATGTATATTTTGTACATTCTTACTATCTTCAGGCACAGGAGCCGGAAATTGTAAAGGCAGTAACCGGATACGGTACGGAGATCCATGCTTCTGTAGAAAAAGACAATGTATTTGCCTGTCAGTTTCATCCGGAAAAAAGCGGAAAATACGGACTTGAAATTCTGAAGAATTTTGCAGAGCTTGGCAGAGAGGAGAGATGATATGTTTACAAAAAGAATCATTCCCTGCCTGGATGTGAACCGGGGACGGGTGGTAAAAGGTGTAAATTTTGTTGACCTGAAGGATGCCGGAGATCCTGTGGAAATTGCCAGAGCTTATGATGCGGCAGGAGCAGATGAGCTGGTGTTTCTTGATATTACAGCTTCCTGCGAAAACAGAGATACGGTAACAGATATGGTACGGGCAGTTGCTTCCAGTGTGTTTATTCCCTTTACCGTAGGCGGCGGAATCCGCACCGTAGATGATTTTAAGAAGCTTCTCAGAGAAGGCGCGGACAAGATTTCTGTAAATTCTGCGGCAATTGACAGACCACAGTTGATCACAGAGGCTGCGGAAAAGTTCGGAAGTCAGTGCGTGGTAGTTGCTATTGATGCCAGACGAAGAGATGACGGAGGCTGGAATATTTACAAGCATGGCGGAAGACTGGATACAGGAATAGACGCTGTCTGGTGGGCAAAAAAGGTGGAAGCGCTTGGCGCAGGAGAGATACTTTTAACCAGCATGGACTGTGACGGTACAAAAGCCGGATATGATCTGGAACTGACTCAGACAGTGGCGGATGCAGTGAATATTCCCGTAATCGCCTCAGGGGGAGCCGGCACTCTGGAACATTTTTATGAGGCGTTTACAAAAGGAAAAGCAGATGCAGTTCTTGCTGCGTCATTATTTCATTACAAAGAACTGGAAATCGGTCAGGTGAAAGACTACCTGGCAGAAAAAGGAATTTCAGTAAGAAGATAAAGAGGTGACAGTTATGGCTCCTTTGTCAGGAGAGTGGCTGGAAGCGCTGAAAGGCGAATTTCACCAGTCATATTATGCAAAATTATACAAAACAGTAATGCAGGAATATAATACCAGAAAGATTTTTCCTCCTGCAGAAGATATGTTTAATGCATTTCATTTTACACCGCTCAGTGAGGTGAAAGTGGTGATTTTGGGACAGGATCCTTATCATAACGACGGACAGGCCCACGGTCTGTGTTTTTCCGTAAAAAAAGATGTGGAGATCCCTCCGTCTCTTGTAAATATTTATCAGGAGCTCCATGATGATCTTGGCTGTTATATTCCGGATAACGGATATCTGGAAAAATGGGCGCGCCAGGGTGTGCTTCTGTTGAATACAGTGCTTACAGTGCGGGCGCATCAGGCCAATTCACACAGAGGAATTGGCTGGGAACAGTTTACAGATGCAGCCATCCGTATTCTCAACGAACAGGACCGACCCATTGTATTTCTTCTCTGGGGACGTCCGGCCCAGATGAAAAAATCCATGCTGAACAATCCAAAACATCTGATCCTGGAAGCTCCGCATCCCAGTCCGCTGTCTGCTTACAGAGGATTTTTCGGCTGCAGACATTTCAGCAGAACAAATGAATTTTTAAGAGAAAATGGTCTGGAACCAGTTGACTGGCAGATCGAAAATAAAGATCAGGTGTGAAGGAGACATCATGGGAAAAAAGAATAATCTTGTAAGAAATGCCTCCTTTTTGATGATCGCGGCAATGATATCCAAGATCATCGGCCTGTTGTATAAAAGTCCCTTATCCTCCATTGTAGGGAATATGGGAATGGGCTATATCAGCCTTGCCCAGAATGCCTATATGATCCTTTTGATGATCGCATCTTTCAGTATTCCTCAGGCAGTATCGAAGCTGATCTCAGAAAGGATTGCGTTAAGAGATTACAAAAACGCACAGAAAATATTCAGAGGGTCTATGATCTATGCGGCTGTTGTAGGCGGAGCAGTAGCTCTCTTCTGCCTTTTTGGCGCCAGATTTATTATTCCCCGCAATCAGCCCAATGCAGTTCTGGCTTTGCAGATTTTATCCCCTACCATATTCCTTTCGGGAATTCTCGGCGTGTACAGGGGATATTTTCAGGCATACAGAAATATGCTTCCCACATCTGTTTCTCAGATTCTTGAACAGATTTTTAATGCTATTGTAAGTCTTCTTGCAGCATGGCTTTTTATCAAAAATATTTCAGATGGAACGCCGGAACAGGTGGCAAAATGGGGAGCTGCCGGCTCAACAGTTGGAACAACAGCCGGAGTCGTGACAGCGCTTTTGTTTATGATGATGGTCTACGGAATGAACCGGAAGGGCATCCGCGCCAGAGTAAAAAGTGACCGGAGACACAGAGAAAAATCATATGGGGATATCCTGAAACTGATCATGCTGATCGTATCTCCGATCATTCTCAGCGCATTTATCTATAATGTAAATGGGTATCTGAACGGTGTTCTTTATTCGGAAATTCTCGGAACACAGGGAGCAGATGCAGACAAATTAAGTATGATGTATGCAGAGTATGCAACTTATTTTATGAGTATTATCAATATTCCTCTGACCCTTTCCAGTGCAGCGCCCACCTCTATGATTCCTGAGGTTTCGGCTCTTTATGCTACAGGCGCAGTAAAAGAAACCAGAAGAAAAATTGATCAGACAGTGCAGCTTTCCATGTTTATTTCTGTTCCCTGTGCAGTAGGCTTAGCCGTTCTTGCACAGCCAATCGTATCCCTGCTGTTTGGAGGAACCAATGGTACAGCAGGAAAGCTTCTGATGCTGGGCTCCTTTACTATTCTGTTAAATGGAATGTCAAATATTTCAAACGGAGTGCTTCAGGGAATTGGAAGACCAAAGATTCCAATGATCACCGCTGCAGTAGCGCTGGTGGTCGATGTGGTAGCTGTTGTTCTGCTTTTACTCTTTACAGATCTGGGAATTTATTCTCTGCTGGTTGCAATGATTATTTATGCGGTTGTTGTATGTATTCTGAACGACAGGGCTATGAAAAAATACCTTCGATATAAAAATCCGTGGAGATTTGCATACCTGAATCCAATCCTTGCATCTATACCTATGGGAGCTGTGGCAGGGCTTGTATATTATGGTCTGTACAAACTGATTCAGTCAAATGTGATCTGTCTGTGTCTGTCCATTGCACTGGGAGGTGCAACCTATTTTATAGTATATATTTTAATGGAAAAGCCTTCTCGGGAGAGGTTGAGAAGAATGCCGGGAGGCGCTGTTCTGGTAAAAATATTTGGAAGAATGTTCTGAGTAAATGAAATGAAAAGGTAATCAGATAAAGAAAAAGTCCCTCAGTATCGGGGGACTTTTTCCAGTTCCAGAAGCTTTATTTTTCGTTCCAGTCCTCCGGCATATCCGGTAAGACTTCCCTTACTTCCAAGTACTCTGTGGCATGGTACAATAACAGATACTGGGTTATGCGCCACCGCGTTTCCTACGGCCTGCGCAGACATGTGCTCCAGACCTCTTTTTTGTGCAAGAACAGCAGCGATTTTTCCATAAGTGACCGTGGTTCCATAAGGAATATCACAAAGGATTTCCCATACTTCTTTTTGAAATTCTGTTCCCCTCAGATGCAGAGGAACAGAAAAATCAGGTTTCTGTCCGGAAAAATAAAGATCCAACCAGATCTTTGCCTGCCCTAATACCGGACAGGTTTTTTCCTCGTGACTTTCATCTAGGTGAAGCGCAAAATATTTCTGCCCATAAAACCATAATCCTGTCAGTCCTATGTTATCCGCTGCCAGAAGAATTTCTCCAAGAGGGGATTGATAACGGCTGGTGTAGTGCATAATACCACCTCCATGTAAGTGTGATTGTATGGGCGTATTATAATTCCTTCAGCGGGGAAAAACAAGGGGGAGGAAGAGAACTGTATAGTGGGTAAAATTAAAAAGTATTTTTTCCTTTTCTGTAGGTATGGATGATTTCGGAAAATAAATCCACAGGGTTTTCTTCGAGCGCAGTAGAAAGCAGTATTAATTTTTCAATACTGATCCAGTTTTTCCCAGATTCAATATTTGCCAGATGACGTGGAGAAAGCCAGTCGCTGTTATCAAATAATTCAGAATTTCTGAGTTCAATAAAATGTTCTCATGTTTTATATTCAGCGCCCAGTGCTTTTCGTTTTTCTTTGAGCATTTCTCCGACTTTTACTAATCCAGGATCATATTTCTTTCGTTCAGACATAAAAACCTCAATTATGCACTATGGTGCATTTACTATATATACTAAACTCAAAGCAACAGTTCTTGGAAAAATCAGAAGAGAGGATTTTATAGGAACAAAAGATTGACGTTTAAGGTAAATGCAGTGCGGACATTAACATCCCCTTACAGGCGAGATGAAAAAGAATCGGGAATGTATGAAACGATTTATTATCTTCTTGTCAATATGAGAGATCTGCCGGAGAACATTCCAATGGATGTGAATCCCCGTGTTCCTAAGATGGGAACCAATGTGGCAAAGAGACTGATTCATGCAGTTGTGGAGCCGGAAACAGATTTTTATGTTAACAACAGGGGAATTGTAATTTCTGCTCAGGCCTTTAGTTTTAACAGTACAGACTCAGAGGTAACTATTGATCTGGGAGAACAGAACGATGAAAATGACAGATTCAGTTATGGAATTCTGGATGGCGGACATACCTATACAGCAATTATGCAGAACCGGGATAAAATTCCGGAAAACATCGAAAAATATGTACGTATTGAAGTAATTATCAATGTGCTTAACATTACACGGCTTTCCGATGCCAGAAACACATCCGTACAGGTTTCAGATATTGCCCTATTTAATTTGGAAGACAGTTTTGAGGATATTCACAGGGTCATTAAAGATGAAACTTATGCAGAAAAAATTGCATATAAGGACAATGAAAACAAGCCGATTAATGTTTCGGAGCTTTTGAGACTTCTGTATGCATTTGATATAAAAAAATATCCGGATGACAGTATGGCGCCTATTCAGAGCTATTTCGGAAAAGCCTAGGTATTTAAGCGATATAAAGAGGCCTACAATACCGGCTTTTATAAAGCTCTGACAAAAGAACTTCCTGTTCTGGTAAAACTGTATGACTATATTGAACAGGATCTTGCCAATAAATATAATGAGTATAAAAAGTCGCTGGGTTTTTCTCATCCACATTTTGGGAATGTAAAAGGTATAGAATATATGGAACGGGGAGGAAAAACAGGATTTTTACAGAAAGAAACCATGTATATGATTTCCAGCGGATATATTTATCCTATATTTGTAGTTTTCAGACCATTGCTGGAATATTTTAAGGAAACAGAAACAGTAAACTGGCTGTTTGACCCGTTGGAAGTATGGGATGAGGTTGGGGCAAGCCTTGTACAGAATACATTTGAGACAAGCAACAATCCCCAGCTGACAGGTAAAGATAAACAGCTGTGGCTTTCCAATTATCGTATTGTAGAAACCCAAAGTTTAAGGAAACTTTTGAAAAGAAGATAGATCTTTATGAGTGAGCAGTTCTGAAGATAGAGAAGAATGTCTGTTGGAAGGATATGCGGAAATATATTTTGTGAATTCTGGGAGTTTTATAGATTGTAGAGCGAATAAAACAAGAAGAAAAGTGTGTATGGTAAAAATAGTGTTTGTATGCCACGGCACTCTTTGAAAGCTTCTCCAAAAAGCCAGTAAAATCAAGGCCTGGAAGGCATTGGCGGTTGAAAAATAACCCGATAATAACCCACGGTATTTTGTGCAGATATTACATGTAAATATAGATGATTTTTGGGACGCAACATGATAGAAGAGCTGTAAGATTTTGAAAAGAAAATCTTATGGCTTTTTTCTGTGAAACAAATCGAATTGAAAAGACAATGTTGATAGGTTATAATTTTTATATCTCTGTAGACGGAATATATTAGATGGAGGATGTAAATGTTTGACCAAGAAAAATTAGTAGCAGTTATTGCTGCTTATAAAGATTATTTTCCAAATCATTGGAAAGATGAAAAGTATAAGTGGGAGGCAATCCAGTATTTCCAAGAACATTGGAACATATCTGCCGAGAATTTCCTTGATATGTTTATGGAAGCAACAGATAAAACCTATAATTTGCTGGCTAATATGAATAATTATCCCCGGGGTATGATTAAATCATTTGCTATGGCTGACCCAGAAGCTGTTCGATCTATGTTTATGGCTCTTTTTGATGAATCTCAAAATCTGGCACAGCGTATTGAACAATTTATAACATCAGCAGAAAATTTACGTGTCAAATATGATGATGGTACGTGGAAACAGCATTATCAGACAGCAAATGCGATCAGTACATATCTTTGGCTTAAATATCCGGATAAATATTACATCTATAAGTATTCTGAAGTGCGTGCAATTGCGAGGGAGATAGGAAGCGATTTTGTACCTAAAAAAGGTGGATCGGTATCAAATATAGAAAATAGTTATAAACTTTACGATGAGATTAGAAAAAAGCTTGCTAGTGACAGTGAGCTTGATGAAATTTTACAAAATGTTTTGAATGAAGATTGTTATCCAGATCCAAGAAAAATAACGATGACGTTAGATGTAGGATTTTTTGTTAGTAGATTCTATAATCAGCAAAAAGAAATTGACCTAAATTCCTTGCATTCAGATGCAAAATTCTCAAAATGGTATGCACCTGTTATCGAATCTTTGTATAAAATGGGTGGAAGTGGAAAAAGACCAGATGTTCACCAGAAAATTATTAAAGATTATGGTATTACAGACGATGAACTTAAAGTGGTAAATTCTACCGGTAATGCCCAGGTACTAAATGATATAGATTGGGCTCGCAATTATTTGGTTTATGAAGGTGTTCTTGATAAAGGTGAGAACGGTTTGTGGACACTTACGGAGTTGGGGAAAAAACTCATAATAACAGAGGAATTGGCAAGTAAACTTACCGCTAAATGGGTTAAGATAAAGACAGCAGAAAGAGAACATAGATACGTACCAGACATAGATTTGACGCCGTATTATGTGTATAGAACAGACGGTAATCAGAATTCTATTGCCTTATATAAAAAAGAAGATTTTCTTAATGAAGTGTATATGGCAGAAGAAAACTATAATACTTTAGTAGACCTTCTTAAAAACAAAAAGAATTTAATCCTTCAAGGAGCACCAGGGGTGGGAAAAACTTTCGCTGCTACGAGATTGGCATATTCTATGATGGGCGAAAAGGATGATTCCAGAATTGAGTTTGTTCAGTTCCACCAGAATTATTCATACGAGGATTTCATTATGGGGTATAAGCCACAAGATGAAGGATTTAAACTTACAAATGGCATTTTCTATCAGTTTTGTATGAATGCAGCCGAGCATCCGGATAAGGACTACTTTTTTATTATTGATGAAATCAACCGTGGAAATATGAGTAAGATTTTTGGCGAGTTATTGATGCTTATTGAAAAGGATTACAGAGGTACAACGGTTACACTGGCATATTCAAGAACAGCTTTTTCTGTACCAAAGAATCTTTATATTATTGGCATGATGAATACTGCCGACAGAAGTCTGGCGATGATTGATTATGCGCTTAGAAGAAGATTCAGCTTTTATGAGATGGAGCCTGGATTTAATTCAGAAGGATTTAAAGCATATCAAGCATCACTGAAAAATGAAACTTTCAATACTCTTATAGAACAGATTATTGATTTGAATAGGGAAATCAATATAGATGATTCTCTTGGACCGGGGTTCCGTATTGGTCACAGTTATTTTTGTGGTCAGGAAGAATGTACTGAGGAATGGATGAAGGCAGTTGTGTATTACGATATTATTCCGATGTTGCAAGAATATTGGTTTGATGATAGACAAAAGGTTAAGCGGTGGGAAAATCTATTAATAGGAGTATTCAATGACTAACGATAAAGGTATTTTTATCAAAAATATTTATTATATGCTTGCCTATGCATTTCAAGTCCTTAGACAGAAGAATTATGATAATGTTGCAGCTGAAGATTTTGACAATGTACAGGATTTATTTGCAGCAATTCTTGCAAAAGGTGTTTCGCAACAGCTTAAACAGGGACTTTATCGAGAGTACATTACGAAAAATGAAGACTTGTCCATTTTGCGTGGCAAACTGGATATTTATGGAACTATTAAAAACCAAATTCAAAGGAAGATGCTTTTGTCTTGCGAGTATGATGAACTCTCAGTAAACAATATCTTTAATCAGATATTGAAGACTACAATAACTATTCTGATCAAGGATACTGGAGTAAAAAAATTGCATAAGGCGGAGTTAAAGAAGATAGTTCTGTTCTTTAATGAGGTAGATGAAATAGGACTTTCAAATATTAGATGGGACAGTCTGATATATCAACGCAACAATCAGAATTATGAGATGCTTATGAATGTTTGTTATTTTGTATTGGATGGAATGATTCAGACTACAAACAAAGGTAATTATAAGATGATGTCTTTTTCTGATGAGCATATTCATAGACTTTATGAGAAATTTGTATTGGAATACTTCAAGCAACATCATTCCTATTTGTCAGAAGCAAGGGCTGCTCAGGTTAAGTGGGATTTGCCTTCGGATACAGAAGAGAGTATGATACGATTTCTGCCTGTTATGCAGACAGATATTTTCCTCAGATATAAAGAGCAAATTTTAATAATAGATACAAAATATTATGGGCATACTATGCAGATGCAGTATGACAAGGCAACGCTTCATTCGGGAAATATGTATCAGATTTTTACATATGTTAAGAATCAAGATGTGAAGAATACAGGTAATGTATCTGGGATGTTGTTATATGCAAAAACAGAGGAAGCAATCACACCAGATTGCAGTTTTGTGATGGGCGGAAATAAGATTAGTGTAAAAACATTGGATTTGAATAAAGAGTTTAAATTAATTGCAGCTCAGTTAGATAAGATTGTTGAAGAGTATTTTCGAAAGATATAGTTAGACTTATAGAATGGAAAGTGTTGGGAATATTTATAATTTAGAAAGTTGGTGGAAAGCTTGGATATAAAACAATTAATCGGTGAAGCAACTGAATATGACAAAAAGCTATCTTTGGAAGCGAAGAAACCAAAGAGTTGGTGTAAAAGCGTAAGTGCTTTTGCAAATACACTTGGTGGAGCGTTAATCTTTGGAATAGCCGATAATGATGAAGTTGTAGGACTTGAAAATCCGAATGGTGATGCTGAGAAAATAAGTGAAATCATTAAGACAAGGATGGATCCAATTCCAGAATTTCGTCTTCGATTTGAACAGGTCGAAGATGGAAAAGTATTAATTATACTGGATATTTTCAAAGGTGAAGAGACACCGTACTATTATTCGGGTGATGGTGTGCTGGAAGCATATGTTCGTGTTGGAAACGAGAGTGTGAAAGCGACATCAACGGAATTGAAAAGACTGGTGTTGCGCGGTAGAAATACATCTTATGATTCACAGATTTCTACGTATAAGGTGGAAGATTTTGCTTTTTCCAAACTCCGGGAAAGATATAAAAAATGGACAGGAAATAGTTTTGATGAGAAAGATCTTATATCATTTGGGTTGGCGAATGAGCAAGGATATTTGACAAATGTCGGAGCCTTGGTTGCAGATGAAAGCCCTATTCGATGGTCAAGATTATTTTGTACCCGGTGGAATGGATTAAATAAAAGCGGTGGTACAATAGATGCATTTGACGATGCGGAATATTCTGGAAGTGTATTGTCATTAATTGATAATGGAGAAGCTTTTATTAAGAGAAATGCGAAATTAATGTGGAGAAAGACTGCTAATTCCAGAGAAGAAATGCCGGAATATGTAGAACGTAGTTATCATGAAGCATTGGTTAATGCATTGGCTCATAGAGATTATCTTGTGAATGGTAGTGAAGTGCATATTGATATTTACGATGATCGTATGGAAATTTATTCGCCAGGAGGCATGCCGGACGGTTCCATTATTCAGGACAGAGATCCACTTACAGTTCCATCAACGAGAAGAAACCCGGTTTTGGCAGATATATTTAATCGGCTGGGATATATGGAACGTAAAGGTAGTGGATTCGGAAAAATCATCGGTGGCTATGAATTTCAGATCAACTATGATGAAAGTAAAAAGCCGTCTTTTAGATCGGATCGGTACCAGTTTACAGTTGTGATGCCAAATTTGAATTACAATGTCCCTCAGGATGTCCCTCAGGATGTCCCTCGGAATGTCCCTCAGAAAAAAGAGAGTAATCCGTTGGAAATTCAAATATTGAATATGATAAAAAAGGATAATAAAATCAGTACAGAAAAAATGGCAATGACGTTAGGAATAAGTTCCAAGACTGTAAAACGTCACATCAAAGATATAGGTATTATACGATTTATTGGTCGTGGTTCCAATGGACATTGGGAAATAATTGATGATTAGAAATACAACTTAATATCATGTATAGCAAAGCTATAAGATTTCAAAAATGGAGTCTTATAGCTATTTTTTTGCGCAAAAATAAAAAAATATTCGCCAACACCCTGTAAAAACACCGTTTTTCTTTTGTATATGTGAGAGATAAAAACAAAAAAATAAAATTTTTTGCATTTGCCCACTGTATTTTACCCTCTGAGCGTTTCGTTATATGATGTTAGTGATTTCATGAGCTGTCACCAGATTGCTCACATCAGTTGACGCTCACTT
>OHQZ01000181.1_pt1 | contig 32019 bp, 40 predicted proteins | sample 1578281 | NCBI WGS metagenome assembly OHQZ01 (sample SAMEA3879589, study PRJEB24766) | human gut metagenome | biome: human-associated habitat; feature: feces | place: USA | collected 1985/1987
CATTCGTAAAATTTGTTGTATATGATTTATGATTATCGTGTTTACTCTTAAACTTCGGATACCCTGCATGTTCCTTAAAAAATTTCTGGTATGCAGCATCCATGTTGTAAATCGCATTTGTTAGAGCAAATTTATCCACTTCTTTCAGCCATTCATATTCTTTCTTTAATTGTCTGTTGCAGTAATTGTTACAGTCGGTTTTACTAACTGATTTTTTCTCTTTCTCATATACTTCTTTCCGGTATGCCAGGGTCTGATTATACACAAAACGGCAACAGCCAAATGTTTTTGCAATCTGAATTCTTTGTTCGCTATTAGGATATATCCTGTACTTATATGCTTTTAACACCCACTGTCGCCACCTTCCTACTCTTGATTCTCTATATATTTTCTCGACATCTCTTCTGAAACATTTCCTACACTGCAGACAAAATATCCGTCCGTCCAAAAAGTATGTTCTTTCAAGAAATGTTTTCGTAGATAATCCGGATATCTTTTCCAAATATGATATGTTGTATAACTCCTCATCAGATTTACTATTTTACTAATAGACATTGTTGGTTCTGTTTCTATCATGTAATGAATATGGGTCTACATTCCATTTCGGTCGGGTCATAGCAGATGTCCACTGGACATCTTTCCCCTTTATCTGTCTCCATATATCTGATAATGACTTTATGCTTTTGACATATCTCATAAGAAAACTGCTTTATATCATCTGATATTTGTTTTGACATCAGCAATTTCTTTCTATACTTGCATACGAAAATAATATGATACTGTAACAAATATTTGTGTCTGTTTTTGATTTCCACGTTTCCATAACGCAAGTATAGCACAAACCTCCGCTTCCGGCTACCTTAACCCACCGTCTAAAGCCAGTGGGATTGCGGTAGCCCTATTTCAATTACGGGCATACCATTATATAAATTTAATTGCTCGTCATAAATTTGAATGCCACTGGTTTTTAATGTGTAATAAGCTAAAATATCTTCACAATCACTCTCTCTTAAAATATATGTCATTCCATAATGATTTTCTTCATATTGAAAGGATTGATCTGACAAAAATATATTCAGTGGATCGTCAGCTCCGCAACAAAAATCACCAACAGATTTAAAATGTTTTTCTATATCTAAATGTTCCTCAATCAGCATTATTTTTCTTCCTATTTTTTAAAATTTCTTGAATCCGTTCTGTAGTGGCGCATCTTTCTTCATCCGTATAGGGCTTTAAGGTACTTTTTTGTTCAAAAGTTTTCATTAAAGACCTCGCCGCCTCACCAGTAAATACGGGAAGGATATGGTCAAAGTAGCCTTTTTTCTTATCCATTGTAACACCTCTTTTCTGATTATAGTGTATAGTATGAGAAACAGAATGTCAATCTTAGAAAGCAGTTTACAAATTTCTCCCATATGCTATACTGAATATATGAGGAAGTCATGTTGTGCTACCATGACTTGTAGCACCCTCATAAAACAGTAACTCATCAATCATACACCGTGACACAATTACAAGTGACAGAAAGGACAGGTGTATAACAATTCGAAATTGTTTCATCTCAGAGTATTCTACTCGTAATAATTTCCCTTCAGTTGATAACTTTATCATCAGAAGGGAGGTGAAAAATGAGTGGAAAAGACAAGGTGAAACTGCTAAATACAATTATTAATAGAATCACCACACTGATCATTATAATTGTTTTAGCAGCATTAATGTTTACCCATAAACCTGCATCCTTAAATGCCACAATTGAAATTTCATCTTTTACGATAGAATGGGATTGTGAATTTTATGCTGATGAGGATATGGGAGAATAGTAAACATATGTTTATATGAAAAGAGTGTCGTAAGATAAGATCTGCTTGCGGCACTTCTTTTTTTTGCAATATATTAAAATTTTTCAAAAAAGATATTGACAAATTGTTAATAATGTGCTACATTCCAAGACAAAACAAGTCGATAAGCATATCTACATCAAATCATGCCGTTTCTGGCAATATGCTTTCACTATTGTTAAAAATTAATATTATAGGCGAGAGAAATCGCTGGGAAGGATGGTTTATATGACCAATAATAAAAATCAAATTATTTCATTCAGTAACTCGGAGTTCGGTCAAATCAGAACCGTAATAATCAACGGAGAACCTTGGCTCATAGGTAAAGATGTCGCAGTAGCACTTGGATATAGTAATGCCAGTAAAGCAGTCAGTGTCCACGTAGACGAAGAAGACAAGCAATTTATTATGTTGGATATAGCGGATTCCCAAAATGGGAATGTGCTAAAAGGTAAGAGTAAAACTACCATTATAAACGAGTCGGGTATGTATGCTCTAATTTTTAGCAGCAAACTGGAATCAGCCAAGCGCTTCAAACATTGGGTGACTTCAGAAGTCCTACCTTCTATCCGGAAGACAGGAGGATACCAAATTCCCAAAACCGCAGGCGAGCAAATCAAACTCTTAGCGCAAGGATATCAGGAACTAGAGCAACGTGTCGATCAGCATGAAGAAAAGATCGATGAAATTCTTAAACGCCTGGATGTAGTCGGAGCATATGATAATGAATGGATGTTGGCAAAGATCCGGCAAGCAACCAGCAGTCATGTAATGCAGCTCACTGCAAATCAAACATATCGGACCCTATGGGCGAGATATTTCTATGTAGGCATTTATAAAATGCTGAAGTCTATTTATCGAGTATCGTCAATCAAATCAATTCCTTCAGAAGCGTTGGAAGACGTTCTGAATCTGATCCATACATGGAAACCATCATTCACATTTATTGATCAAAGAGTACAGGAAATGGAAGAGAAGCAGAAGAAAAATCTCCTGTCAGACAAAAAGGTTATTGCATTTCTCCAGTATATGCAGTTGACAAATAATGGTGCCATTAACCCGTGGCAATAGTGAGAAAAGAAAGGATAATAGTATACATATGAATGAACTAATAATTTTTAATAATGAAGAATTTGGAGAAATTAGAACTATAACAATTGATGGAGAACCTTGGTTCGTTGGAAAAGACGTGGCGGCGGCTTTAGGATATAAGAATACTAAAGATGCACTAAAATCACATACCGATGAAGAGGATAAAAAGATTCTTCAAAAGTCGGAAATTACGACCTTAGAAAACATTCCGAATCGAGGACTGACAATAATTAATGAATCAGGCATGTATGCATTAATTTTTGGAAGTAAATTGGAATCCGCTAAGAACTTCAAGCATTGGGTAACATCTGAAGTACTTCCTTCCATTAGAAAGACCGGAAAATACGAACAGAAACAGCCAGAACCTACAGATCGTGAAGTAGTGGTAGCAAATGGACTGATTGCAGCTAATGAAATTATCACGGAACAGAAACAAATTATCGCTGACCAACAGCTCTGCATTGAATCACAAAAAGAAGCTATTGATAATTTTCAGAACCAGCAAGATACTTTTTTCGCCACAAATAGCTTACGTTCCATGAGTACTGCCAGTAAGGAAATAGGAGTAATGGGACGCAATAAATTGTACGCTTTCCTGAGAAAACGGGGCATTATGTATTATGATAATGGAGTCAATGTTCCATATCAGCAATTTGTAACACAAGGATATTTTCACATCAAAGAAAGATTAGGTAAAGATGGAAAATATCATCCGACCACTATGGCTACCACAAAAGGTATGGACTTCATAAGAAAAGTTCTCCAAAAAGAACCCGTCATGGCATAAACAGATCCCGCTCGTAATGAGCGGGATTTTCAATTACTCCTCTGTCGTTTCTTCAACAACAGTTTTTCCATCAATCAAAGAGCGAACATCATCAATAGACAATCCTTTCTGATCCATTAACTCAGATAACTCCTTTATCTTCATAGCGTTCAACTCTTTTTCCAATTCAGCTTTTTGTTGTTTGTATGTCTGCACAGTCTTTTCGGCATTTTGTAGTTTGCGATCAACATTAGTAATTCTTTTTTCTAATAATGGTATTCCAGTTGTTCTTTGTGCCATAATAATACCTCCATATGATTTTAGAGGTATTATAGCACAAAAATAAGCAATAAAAAAGCCTATTAGTTGGAATTTATCTATGAAAAGATTTGACAAATAGAAAGAAGTGAGCCGTCTGCGGCAACAGATGACTCACTGATCGATGTGAAGCAATAGCTTCATTGGTAAAATCAAAATAACTCATTGTGGCAACCGTCTTGGGTTTCCACATTTTTATTATATTGCAATCATGTATCTTTGTCAAGAATTGCTATATGCATTCCATCACCGCTTGCATTGCGGCAAAACATTATGTATACAGGAGATGGATTCCTGTCGATGATTATCGGCTACATATGCCTATCGTTAGAGCACACCTTAATGATTTTTCAACCATCTATTGTCACTGCTCGTTGAGCCTTGTTCTCGTAAGAACAATCGGCTGCGGATTGTACATCCAATATCATTGTTACCATACCTCATGCTTTCACATTCGCCCCCTTAACGTCACCGCTAAAGATTGGTAGATATTTTCATCTGTAGTTCCCCGTACCTCAATCATCAAGAGGTAGCCTTACGCATTACCGCAAGACCATTTTCCAATATTTAACTATAGGAGTCCTTTCTTACAATAGTAAGATCGTACACGTCACCGCTAAACTCCTCAGTGGCTTAGGTCGTAGTCGCTTAAAGATTTTTAAGTAGTCTAACCACTGCTTTTTGCTCCCTGGAACATACTGAATCCTAGAACGAGAGTATTCAGACTTCCAACAGAGTCTATGATTTGATTTATGATATTTAAAACCTGTGATCCACTATCAATAATTCCTGTCATAAAGTCGGAGCTAATAATAGTAGAAGATAACTGCTGATAACTATTCTTGAAATTTTCTAAGCTTCCAGCTACAGATTCTTGATAGGCTTGAAATTTTTCCATGCCACTTCCTGAAGATTCAGCAGCAGCATCAGCATATTCCATAGCTTTGTCGTAATTCTCCATCAAAGTGATAAAAGAGTTACGTTGATGTGTACCCGCAAAAGCCTGCGCAATAGCGCTCTGAGATACTTTACTGAAACTCTGCCAACGAGCGGCGGTTTCATCTAATACATCTCCAAAATCACGGAACTGTCCAGCTTCATCACGAAGATTAATTCCTTCGCCTTTTAATACTGTTTCTACATTACTTCATTCTGTTACTTTTGCTCCTGTAGGCGAGCATTATGACCACTTAACAATTAGTGGCGGTTTAAGTTCTTCCGGAAGTGTCTTTACACTTGACTTAAACTCTACCCCTTATAAAAGTGAGAATATAGGATAGATCAGACTGTCGCATAACCATCGAAATGGCTTTCTTTCATTCAGTCGTTCAACGCGAATATTTTCATATTCTTCGTCCTTGTTGTCTGTCTCACCAGAGTTCCAAGCATATATTTTTTTCAAATATAATCATTAGAAAGAATTGTCATAACGGATTATGTATTATGCCGTTATGCCCCAAAAGTTTAGGTCTTCTCCCGTTTCGGCTTTATAATCATCGAGCCGTCCCAGTTTGATATTACCCATACGGGCAAGAATTGTATTAAATGCAGTACCTACACTGGACATATCCTGTTGTGTTACTTCACCGATAGCCGCTAAATAGCCAAGCAAGGTGTCCATTTCCAGACCAGCAAGGTTAGCGGAACCTGCCACTTTGGACATACCTTCTGCCAGACCACCAACGTCAGTAGCGGACATCAAGTCGACAGTGGAGATTTTATCCACTACATCCATAGCTTCGGTGGCTTCCATCTTGTAGCCCTTAAGAGCAGCGGTAAGATATTTTGTAGAATCCTCAGCAGAAAGATCTCCGATCTTAGATAACACGATAGAATCTTGCGCCAATTTATTGGCAGATTCGATACTTTCGCCTTGTTTCATAAACTCTGTTGAAGCAGTCGCAACGTCTGTACCTAATGTTTTCAGCTCAGTACCCATTTCTGAATAGGTATCCATTAGATCAGCAGCATCGCTCTTTGTAACACCAGTAGCCATCCGCAGATTTGTCATTGCGTCATCAACAACTTTGACATTCTGCACCATTTCTCTAGCGGCTTCTTCAACATCATTTACTACAGAATAAGATCCAAATATTTCTGTGATATGACCGAAAGTTTTCTTAATGGAAGACAGCCAAGAACGACCAAGTAATCCTTTATTGGTAGCTTCAGAAACGATTCCGTTAAATTTGCCCTGGATTTGTTCGTAAGGCTTCTGTGTCCGGACATTGTTCATCTGGTCGGCTAAATCTTTAATCTGATCCCCATATTCCTTTGTGGCACGATCATTATTTTCCAACCATTTCAACATTCTATTGGATGCAGAGAGAGCTTTAGAAGCAGAGATAACTCCACCAAACTCCTTCTGTAGTCCAGTCATACGGTTAGAAACCTTTTTAATTCCCTGGTCTAATCGTTCGAATTCGTCAAGAATCTGTGAAGTGTCGAACTCTGGCATATCGCCTTGTTTGCCGCCAGCATCCCATTTTTGAAGTTCTTTCTTATATTCTTTATAGGCGTTGAGATATTTTTCCAGATCTTCATAAGATGTTTTAATTGGCTCTATATTAAAAGATCGCCCAGTAGATTCCCATGCAGATACATCGGATTCCATAGCTTTCAAGCGCTTATGAAGCATATTATTCTCAAATTGCTGATTAATCTTTTCGACTTCATTCATCTGCCGCTGAATATTTTTCTGACTTTCTTCCTCTTGCTTACGGCGAGATCGTTCCTGTAAAACTTCTTGTTTGATTTTCTGAATATCTTCATCGGAAGCTTTGTTAGGAGCTGCCGCTTTCGCTTGCTTGAGGAGATTTTCCTGAGTCTGCTTCTTAGATACAAGAGCAATGTTCTGTTGTTCCAGAATATGCAATTCCTGAGTACGAGCGGCAAGAGTTGCTTTTACCTGAGATACAACTTCTGATTCATCGGTTAAACCTTTAATATTGAGCTTTTCGACTTGTCCACCTAAGTAAAGATATTCTTCTAAATACTGAAGTCCATGTTGATATTTGGTTTTATCTTCTTTCCTGCTAAGATCTTCACCGAAATGATTACTGGTAAATCTCATAGCAGACTTCATATATGAGCCTTTTTCATTTGCGGCTTTTTCCATATCTTCGGCTATTTTGTAAATTTGCTCACGATCACCGAAAGCTTCACGGATTTTCTGGTTTTCTTGCTCGATACGAGCGGAGACATCTTCAATTTGAGAAGTGGTTTGACGGATTTGCTCCTCATAGATACCAGGAGATTGGATAGTAGATGAACTGATACTGGAAAGGACTTTGTTCATCTCTTTAGCGGTAGCAACCAATTCTGTCATAGATGCCACCAGAGAATCAATTTGAGCCTTTATATCAGCATCGAGTTTTAGATTTCCTAAAGACTGTAGAGTTGATTTAATATTTTCGGCAGATGATTCTACTTGTTCAAGTGGCTGTAAGTTCTGTCCTTTTTTCATCAGATTCCATGATTTTTCAAAATCTTTTACAGATTTGCCACTATCATCTGCAATATTGGCTAAATACTTTAAGTTATCCTTCCAAGAGGTCAGTTCCTCTATATTAGATACTGCATCTAATCCTTTATCGGAAGGATCAAAAAGCTTTCCGTACTTGCTCTGTAATACCTTTAAAGACTTCCGCATAGAGGATACATAATCATCAACCGATAAGGACGCTTTCTTAGTACCTTTCTGTAATTCCTGCGCCAAATTCTTTCCTAAGCCACTAAAATCTATGTTATTAATGGCAGATTGAATTTTTCGTATATCGCCCTGAATATCTTTAAATAATGATTGGCTGTCCGCATCAAATTTAATGGTGAGAACTTTATCTTCTAATTCATTGATGGCTTTTACAACCGCCGACATATCTGCCTGACCTGTAATAAGCACCTTCTCTTCATATGCCATAGTTATTCACCTACCTTATTATGTTTTTTCAAAATGACTATTTAAGTAATTATCTATAATCTCACGAGGAGATTGAGTTACGATATCTGCCGAACCATGGTGTCCTAGCATAAATACATAATTAAACAATTCTTCTTCGCCTCCAGGATATTCATGACCATCTACTGCATCTGCACGAATTGTCAAAACATACGCATGGTCGGATTTTTTAGATAATGAAAGAGTAGGAGAGGTATGAAAAGCGTATGTACGTTTATAATACTTGGGAGTATAATCGGAATAGAATTGCTCTATAGCACTATGGACGACAGTGCTACATTCATTGAAAATTTTATGTGCATGTTTGCCTAATCTGCTAGATAAAATATCTTTACCAATTTGTTCAATAGACATAACATCATCTCAATGATTTAATCAGTGATTTCAGATCATCCGTATTAATTTCTTTCAAAGCTTCATTCAATACTTTCAACTGCTCGTTACAATAGCTGGCAATTTTCTGTACCTGTTTCTGAATGAATCCGCGCGGACTCAAATGATTATCACGAAAATCGCTACTTACCATCTCATATACCACTTTATATTCTTTATAATCTGGATGATAATTCTGTAATTCTTCCACGATGCTATTTATCAGTCCACCGTTTGCTTGTAACTCATTATAAGTAGTCAGCGGTTTTGTAGGATCGACTTCCAATGTGGTATACATTTCCAACAGAGACATAACAAAAGTAAGATAATTTAAGGGGGTATTCATACTAATCATCTGTTTATCCGTCAGATTGTTTCTGATACATTTATTGGCAAAAGCTACCTTAGTTTCAAAAGGGATATAATCCGTCCGGATAATAGAGGCGATTTCTGGTTTCGTTTCAATAAATTCTGTAATTGTCATTTCTTTTTCTCCTTCTTTTTTTCACGGCGTAATTTTTCTAACTCATCATATTCCATCCAGCCTGTAGCTTTGGTGTGACTCACCCATATAAAAGATAATTCCGGATGGACATAATGCATCATTTTCTTCTTGATCTTGGCATCTGCGGTAGGGCGACCTTTTACATCAACCACTAATACAGATCCATTAGTATATACCAGTGTAAAATCACTGATATATTCAATAGCTCGAATAGTTTTCCCATTATACTTAAATGACGGCTGTAACGTATATCTTTTCTGACGATATGCTGTCTGTATGGTTCCATCTTTTAAGCCAGGAATAACTACCTCTTCATAATATTTTTTCTCTAATTTAGAATCAAAGCAGATAAGTTTGCCTGTAATATAATCAGTGCAGCTTCTTTCGGCTTTGCCCTTTTCTGTCATACTGACACCAAATTTACTTCTTGTTCTCATCGGCTTTTCTACTGTTCCTTTTTGCATTCCAGATATCGAAAATAACTTTCATCTTAGGTGTCTTAGGATATACAAAACACAATCTATTGCATTGGATTTTGCTGTTATCATACAGGATATCTAAAAGTTCATCCTGTCCTATGCCCTGGCTAAAATAAAAAGCTACTTGCGTTACGTCTGTAATATACCAGACGTTGTCGGAATCATAGGTTTTACCTGTTACTTTACTTTTTACGATCAATTCCTTGTCCTCCTCAAATATAAAAAATAAGGACTGCACCAATAGTAAATGCAATCCTTAGTCGCTTTCTTGCTTCTTATTCACTATTGGTTTTTTATTAAGTTTTACTTGTGTGGCTAATATAGCCTGTATCTGTTGTTTTAGTTTAGGGTCAAAAGTATCAATTTGCGAAAGGTCGCATTCTTTTAACTTGTTAGCGGCTATACGGTCGCTATATTCTTTTAAATAATGCCACTGCAAAATATTAAATATCGTTTTGCAGTTTTCATCATGAAACATTGCCATCCAGTAAGGTTTATCTTCACACAAAGGGCAATACTCATAAGATGTCCGGCATACGTTACATATTCTCTTTGGCATCGAATCCCTCCTTCAATATAAGTAAAGGCTATGCACCATGACAGCACATAGCCTTATTAAATTATTCCTCATCCGGAACGATGATAGAGAACAGTTTCTTTTCACGGTCGCAGTATGCTTGCTGTGCTTTGATGGTGAAATTATGTGTACCTTCAGTTGTAAAGGTCAAATCCACGTCACCAGACAGTTTTGCATTTGGGAAGATAATATATGCGTGAATCAGTTTTTCACGATCACATACATCTGCTCCTAACACTTCCAGGTAGAATTTACCTGCCTTAGGGAAATTAACGGCAGTGTTATGTACTGCAACAGCAGATTCAGACTCGTATTCATACTGAATGAAAATAACCTGACCTTTTGCTAATCCTGTAGGCAGAGTAATAGTATTTGTAGAATCTGCATGTACAAAATCTGTTTCGGTTGCAGAACCACCATTTTTAAATTTCTTGTCTACAGTACCATCACCTTTTAATAGATAAATGAATGGAATCTGTCCCTTCGGTTTATGTTTAAGGGTAATGTTTTCAGTTGCTGCAAGTTCGATTTCCTCAAAACAAGGTACCATTAATTTTGAACTACTGTCAGCAACCAATTTTTCTGTACCTGCCTGAGCTGCTGCCAGGTTCAGGTCGAAAATAGAGTTTTCTGCTGTGAATTCAGCAGTCTTACTTCTGTCGAATGTTATGATAGGAGTATTCAATGCATCTACCGCATCCGCAGACTCAGTAGTTACATTCAGGCTTGGATTCGTAACCTGATTGATTGACCATAAGATAGAATCATCAGAATTAGAAATCATCATACCACGGATTACTCTATCAATAACAAAATTAGAAAGATCAAAATTTGCCATGATTTTACCTCCTGTGTAATAAAAAAGCTCGTGACAAACACGAGGCATTATTTTTTAATTTCTCTCATAAAATTGAGTTCATTTTTATTTATTTTTTTCATATCAATCATGCCGCTATAACATCCCTGTAATAGAGCAGTAGTCGTACGGATGATCTGTATCCGTGAAATACTATCCATAAAAGCATAGATAGGCATTTGCCTTATTTCATTTAAGCCATATTTAAAGTCAGAACAATTCACCAAAGAAGAGATGAGAGGCAGGAGAGAAGAGTTATGTTCAGTACTTCGCTGCGCTTGTTCTCTCTGGACTTTCTTTCTATCTTCATCTATCAAAATTTTCTGTACGATTTTACTGCCAGCTCGCTCCACTTTCTTTGATAAACCATGCATAGTTCTGAGCATCGTTGAGATTTTCTCGTATGCGTAGCTGTCAAACACGATTGTCTGATCATTGACTTTCTGCACCAGACAAGGCTCTTCTGTATTTTGATTGAACGCCATATGAAATTTGGTAAAATCCAGATTGTCAAATAGGAGAGTGCTTTGCTCAGTAGTTATCTGAGGATAAAGTAAAAGCAGAAAGCATTCATAATCACTCAGGTCTTCCCAGATGATTTGAAAATTATCGTAAAGAAAAGATTTGATGTCGGAAGGAATAGTGGTAAATAAGTGAATTGTAGAAAAGTAGTAATCTTCACCGACACGAATAATATCATCGAGCTTGAGGTTTTTGAGGACAATGTACTCATTGACTCTATAATCGTCACCAAAATATAAGGCTAATTCATTCATCAAAATAACTCATATTTATTGGTTTTAGTGGCTCGATTTAATTCGTTCGTAGTGACTACTTTAAAGATTAAAGATCTGCTGGCATAATACGCATCCATTATTCCAGGAGTATCAGATTCAAGACAAAGCTGATTACCCATAAAATTAGAATAATTAAACACATCTCTGACTAAATAGCCTAAAAGGTCATGCCGTTCAATCCCGTAAGGAGTCTTCAGTAAATCTTGATGCGAATATACATTGAAGATATAATGAAGTTCAGACATATGCTCATTAAATCTGGAAGATTCTTTTCTTTTAATATCAAAACAGATATAATTCTGCTTTGCTGGTAAAGTACCTGGCAACATAATGTGAGGGAAAATATTAATGCCTACATATGAATCAGGCTCATCAGGATTTAAGTCAGGATTATCCAGAACTTCGATGATGTCAGGATCGCTATAGAGCTTGGTTTTTATCAGACGCTTAGCAGTGACGATATAATCATCAACCTTTTGAATATCTCTAATCATAAACTCACCACCCCTATCTGGAGAGAGGTCAATACTTTTTCTTGCCTACATACAGACAGTGTGAGAGTAGAACCTATCAATTCATAGTCTTTGATAACCTGAATTTTGATTATATTTCCGTCTTCCTGAATATTGAGCTTATCTTCCGGAAGTCCTTCTACTTTCCAGAACATTTCATCTGTAAAATCATCCTGATAAGTAAATGTTTTATAGCCACCGCCGACTTTTAATTCAGCTTGTCCACTATAAGAAATATCCGTAACAGATTCTTCTGTAGGTGGGACAGGTTTAGAATAATAATCAGCAATCATCAGATCTTTGTTATCTGTATTGGGATTAAATAAATCTTGCTTTAATGTGATAAAAGTAACACCGTCAGGAAATGTATCTTCAACTTTTGATACTTCCCAAGCGATTGGATTGATATGATTGTTGCTTATTAGAAAGCGCATATTATAATAAATAGTTTGTGTATTGGGATTTGTCGGAACGATAAATTGTGTCTGGTTTTCTGGAGTTGTGGTTAAATAATCTGACCATACTTTAAATATTCTCTTTTGAGTCGTTAATTCAAAAAAGTTAATTATCAATTACAGTATTCTAAATATCTTTGATATTTTCGTTCTAAGAATAATTCAGCATCCGCATATAAAAAATCTAAGAATTTTTTTATATTCGGAATAGATCCTATTGTGTATACTTTCGTAATGCCGTTATGATTAGAAGCATCAACGATAGTGCCTGTAATTCCTAATATTTCTTGCACAATATGTTGCAATTTTAAGCAAAAATTTTCCGTACTGGTAATAGTCACTAAGCGCGTTTTGTTCGGAATATTGTGTGTTACACATCCGTCTCCGTCAAAATATCCTCTAATAAAATGAGAATAGAAACTAGGATTAATATCTGGAAACTCTAATGTTAAGCTTTTATTTGGTACCATGCCAATATTGTTTAAAGATTGACATAGCTGTGTGCTAAACATTAGTAAGCGATATTGGTTTTTATAATTATAGCCACCATCGTGTTTGTTTGAATAATCAATAAATTCTAATGGACGTTCATTATGCATTTCTAATCTTATTTTTTCTAATATGTCTCTATCATCTTCTTGTAGAGACATTGTAACTGTATATTTACTCATACAGTTTGATCCATCGGCGAATAAAAACCCCAGTATGTATGCTTTATTAGGTGTATCAACATTGTCAAAATAATGTTGATCTATATTGTACTCTCTATAGTCGCTTCGTGATCTGATTGGGATATTATTTTTCATTAATAATCTTCTAATAGCATGGTGTGATATTACATATTCATTTCCTATAGTAGTTGTAGTCATTCCATTTTCGTACATATGTACAATACGGTTAGTCAACAGAGTAGAAAATTTTGTATATCGTCTACCAGGTATCTTTGCTTCTTTAATGGTATCGTATACATCGTCCCATTTTAAGTGTAACATATTTGCTATTTCAGATACTGATTGTTCTTGCTTAAATAAAGATATTATTTCTTGTTGTAATTTTTCCATGTATTTTCCTCCTATAAAATGCAATATAAAAAAGACGGTAAGCATTGTATTAGGAGCTACAATGCAACAGGAGCTACCCGCTGTTCCGTCTTAATTAACTATGTGTGATAATTATTTGCTTATATTTTCATATAAGAATTGACCATATCTTTGTCTTATTGTATCAATACAACTTAGACACTCCCTACTTCGGAGCACTGGCTCCTAATGCCATCTCTGGCAATGGTCGATGAGCTTTCTCCTATTCGGAGCTTAGTTGCTGATTACCCAATCCTTTTGTTTTTTAACTGTCGCACTTATGTATATTTCATCATTATGCTGTAGTAAAAAGGCTCTAAGGGCTTCCCAGCAGTTCAAGGAGTTTTACCTAATTACTTTCATAATTAGTGAGCTATTCTATTAACCCGCTGTTGTAATTATTTCTCATACGTAACACACCAAGTTGTTCGTGTATGACGCCATTCACAATCCATTTAAATGTCCAGTTACACTTAAGTGCATTATACTTAGGAAACTGGGGTTCATCACCTCTATTGATCAGGAGCCAGCGATGATATTCGCCGACATCATCAGGAATATCTATATAGGTCCCCAACGGATAATGCACACCAGGACGAAACTGTATATGATAATCTACAGCGTCCTTAGATATCGTATAGTAAGCGTGAACAATATATTTAGCATCTACAGGTTCGCCATCAATATAGCATTTTCTATATGCAATATCTCTGGTAAAGGTAGCATCCATGATAGCGTCCGACTGCTTTTTTAATGCTTCACCCATGTAAGATCCTGTAGAACCTACTCGTTTTTTATATAAGTCGTACATGTCATTCACCTAATTCCTGTTGGTATTGGGAAAGTGTTGAACATGCATCCAAAATCGTTTTTCTAAATAATGTAAAGTCTTCTTCTGATTTAACTGCCTGTAAGGTGCTTAATAACGTAACCCATATAGGATCATGAGGAAATAATTCACTCATACCTCTAATCCGCAATAGGAGAGTAGCGGCGTGTTTTTCCAATGAGGACTCATTATTTTGTCTCAATGGTAATAATTTGAAGGTTTGATTAATTAAATCGGAAAGATTATTTTTTACCGATACAGCATCAATTTCTCCATAGATAGAAGTCATTGCTCATTAGCCTCCCAAATTGTAGTTTGATATGCATAATCACGCATTAGCTTTTGTGCTTCTACATGATTGCTCTCTTTTAAACTCATAAGAGTATTTAGATGATTTTGCTGTGCGTAAAACTTTTCTTCTTTACCTCCATAAAATTGAGACACATATAATTCAGAATTAATCTGAGGTTCTAACCATTCATTCACCATAAGCAGAGCGAGAATTTCTTTTTCTATATCCAGTAAATCTGCTTTGAAAGCTAAAACATCATCATCTCTAAGAGACAAATCTGTTTTACATCTTCTGAATTTGGGAATAGCTGACATAAGCCAGTGATAAAGCATTTCCTGTATATCCTGATCAGATAATTCCAGGAGCTTATAAGAAGTGACTTTATTCAGAAAACGATCGTATATTTGTTGATAAGAGGTCATAGAATACCTCCTTCATTATTTGATAAGACATTTTAAATCTGATCCACAAACATCATCAAAGACTTTGATTTTATTCAAACTATCCAATGTGCCATTATCAATACGGTTTGCCGCTTCGATTAAAACAGCTTTAATAAAACCTTCTGACATTTGTGGCAGATTCTTCCGGAGCTGCTGCGGAGTCAGTTTAAAGACGGCATCAATATCTTCGGTAGTGAACATACTATCGTATAAAGCCTTGATGTCTTTCCATTGGGGCTGAGATAACAGTTCTTCATCCTCTATGATAAATCGTGGTTTTAACACAAAGCCTGATCTGCTGGCTTTAAGAGTGTATAGATCCTGATATTCCACTTCAGTAATATCTCCATACGCTGACCAGCGATAGAGAATACCACTCTTTTTACCAGACATTAACAGCTCTCCCTGTGTGATGGATCTTACAGGGATTAAATCACTCGCTTTATATTGGCGTATTTCTTTTTTTGTTTCTTCTACTACAGCAGTTTCTTCTGTAGTCTTAGGGGTAACTTTTTTTACAGTTGCCATTATAATCCTCCTTATCCAATAAGCCAGACCGTAGCAAAACGCTACGATCTAACCCATTATATGTATTAAATATTAACCTTCAATTGTCCAAACACCGAACAATTTACCAATAACAGTAGCAATACCCATTTTTCTCATGTATTCATATGATTTAGTCATATCCATATTGGTATCGCTACCAGAAATTTCGTCGATGTAAGCTTCTCCTTCATTAAACATTTTAATAAATCTGTTATCAGCCACCGGCATAATTAACAGTTTGGTGTTATCTACCAGTTTCTTAGAGGTATCGTTCGGAGCGAATGCCTGTGGGATCTCTACAAGTCTTGTGCCTTCCCAGATACCTACACGTCCAGTAGTATGTCTTTCTTCCTTCATAGAATTAGAAATCCAATCAACATCTGTGATTGCATTTAATTTGGATAAAGCACTCTTTGTACCCATGATAACTACTTCGTTACCAGTTGCAGCCTGTACATCTTCAATCAAGGTAATGAACTGATCCTTTGTATCATTAGAAATCTGACCTGTCTTTACAAACTGGCTCTGAGGAACAATTTTAGTGCCGGCAGCCATTACTGCTTCGTATACCATGTCATTGATTTTCTTATCAAATGCCTCATAGATTTTCTGCACAAATTTTGCCCAATCAACACGACCTGCCATAAACAGTTCATACTCTGTGTAAATTTTAACCCCATACCAGGAAGTCTTTACTCTAAAGGTTTCACCTTCAGTTAATCTCTGACGTAATAAATTATGGTGATTCCCGGATAATTCAGATACAGTTAGAATTACATCGTCTGTAACATAGAATTCATTTGTATCTCCATCAGCCATATTTTTGATTTCTACAAATTCATTAAAAAATGGATTAGTACCCCAACCAGAAACCAGAAGATTTTCTACAGTTTCTTCAATGACTTCAAATACATCTGTTTTATGTCTCCGGAAAGCTTTACGGATAGTTCGTGGATCAGATGTAGCATCAATGCCTAATACCTGGAACATAATCTCACGAATTTTATTATTCGCTTCAGCAGTTGTAACTTTTTCTTTTCCCATTCCTGTGTCAAACATAAGCTGGGAGAATTCCGCATAATCATTTGCTGCGAAAATGTTATTTACTTGTTTGTTTGAAAAATTCATTCTCATATTATTGTCTCTCCTTTCTTACGCTTCCACTTTTACCTGTTTATTTTCAACAGTCAGTTGTTTGCCTTTTTCTGGTGTACCGTTAAAACCTTCCGCAGACAATTCAAAAATGTCTCCTTTATACAGTTCGTAAGCACGTACAATATCACCAGATGCATTATAGAAATTAGATTCATGTTGCATACGTGTTGTGTACTCTTCATAAATCATCGGAACCTGCAACAGCAGAAGAGCGTCGCCAGGATCTGTAACTTCTACATACCAATTGCCATTAGCTGCTTTATCCAGAATCACGCCAGCGAATCCTGTAGAATCTTTTGCTTTGTAATATTCAGGTGCTACATAGTCACCTTTCGCAACAACGGAACCGTTGTCTAAATCTTGTTCAATTTTAATATTGTAAATATGACCTGCTGTCGTAGCTTTCAGCTTAGAGCTGCCCGCTACGGCGTGTCTTTGAAAATTCAAGAAATTTGTAGCCATTTTTTATCCTCCTTAATATTTTTGTGCAATAAAAAATCGCCCTTAACAGGCGATAACTTCTTAGTTAAATAGTGATCCATATGGTTTTGTTTCTTCATTATGGATTGCTGTCTTAATTATTCTTTGAGGCTGAGAAGAGAACATCTGCTTAGTTTTCACATATTGCAAAATCACAGCATCTAATTTTTGCGTCAGCTCTTCCACAGAATAATCTGCTTTCATCTCAATGACATCATTAAATTCTTTTGTATTTCTAATAGAATCATAGTCTCCACTTGCAATGATTTCAGATTTTTTGGTTGCATCAACCTGACTCTGTAATTCTTGATTTGACTGTTCTAATGCCTCATATTTACTTCTCATTTCATCCAAGGTAGTTTCTTCCTCATGTGTTAAATATCTAGGATATACCTCCACACGATCTCCACTTAATGAATAAGAGCCGTTTTTCTTCTTATAAGACTGTTTGTATGCTTTACCTGTCCAGTAATCAACCATTACAACATATTTTTCGTAAACTTTAACACCGTAATAAGCATTATCTGCTTCGCTATACGTATCATTGATGACTGTTTCCAAAGCATAGATTACCTCATCAAGAGATACTTCAAAATTATGTGTTTTGCCATTAATCTCAATGGCATACTTTTTAGAAGTATTGACTTCTGGTTCTGGATCGACTGTTTCAAATTTTTCTTTGAAAGCCACTTCAAGTTCTTCATCAGATAAATTTTCATATTCGAAATCCACATCTTCGGCTGTTACACCATATTGATTTAATAATTCTTCAAATTTAGTCATTTTAATATTGTCTCCCTCCTTTATATGTTCATTAAAAGCATGGGTTAATTGATCTATTTTTGTATTGAGATCACGGACAAGACTGTTGTGTTCATAACTAAAGTCTTTTATTGTCATTTTCGAACCCGCCATACCTTCCGCTATTTGTTTGCCATTTTTCTCACTTCCTAATGCTGTAATGCCATTAAATCTAAAATCATTAATTTCAAGATGCTTTTCTTCAGCATTAAAACTTAAATCATAAATAACTAGCTCCACACTCACTTTGTTAGATTCTTTGTTACGGATAATATCAGCAGCTTCGTTCCCATAATCTTCATAGATAATTCCATCCACTACCACATATGTTTTATCCATTTCGGCGTCATATTCTAAATGAGCATTTCCAGACTCAGGAATATGACCAATAGGCTTCTCTATGTAAGTAGTAGAGCCATCATCATTGATAACCATATCGTGTGAATGAAAATCATAGGAGCCATCATCTAACTGGATAATATTTCCCAGGATAGGGCGGTTATAAATAGTAGGAAGTGCTTTCTCCATAACTTCTTTAGAAATAAAGGATTTGTTTCTATTTAATTCCGTGTGACACGCCTTTAATGAAACGTGTAATTGTCCAGAATCAGAAGAAGAGACAGAGAACTGAGCAGGAGATTGAATAACAATAGGTTCTTGCTGGTTATTGAATTGCATAGACAGACCTTGCTGTACAAAAAAGTCATATAGGCTTTCCATAGTTAATAACTTTTTCATCGGAACCTCCCTTCTCAAATATATAATTTATTTGTATATGTGATTTTTTTTGAATCCACTTCTTCAAAATTTAATCGCTGACAATTAAGGAAGGTGCGAATGTTTCCCGTACTGGGAATTTCTTGAAATCCTAACTGAAGTAATTTCTCAGCGGTTTCATAATCCGTGGTTTGAATGAAATTTTGTTTCATCTATATCACTTCCTTGCTTTCGTAGTTTCATTTTTATTTTTATCGCGTGTTGCAACGCCTTCTTCTGTTAATTCATCATCGGGCTTTGTTGGAGCGCCAATATCTCCAGATTGTGTATAAGAAGTCTGCAACGGCTTCCATAATCCATCCTTGATGCCAAGAGCATTTTCCATAAAGGTCGAACACATTACTTCATACGGTGTGCTATCTAAAGCAGTAGCGTAATCTATTGCTTTAGGTATTCCTGTCGTGGCGGCATCCTTTAATTGTGAGACATACTCTTTTTGGCTAAAATAAGTGACTGGGTGGAATTTGAAAATAAAATCTTGTGAATAATTAAGTTTGATATAGCTGTTCATCCAGTTCTGTAATCGCTCCACATATTTAAGAGCGAACGCTTCATCATTTTGAATTGAATGAGCCAATCCTACAGAGTTAGAAGACTGACCGCCGGAGACAACTAATTCAGAAATGCCAAGATTTGAAAATAGATTACTCATAGATTGCGCCAATTTGTCAGTATCTTCAGCACTGTTTGCTTTATTAAAGGTCACAACATCCAGATCGCAAGGAGTGTATGCGGTCCCTACTAAGCTAGGTACTACTTCATTCAGAAGATTTTGAACAAACTGTACCAGTTCTAGAGATACGGCAAAATCATCTACTTCTTTCGTGCCATCCATTAAAGGTATTTTACTAACAAGAAGTACATAATTTTCCAATTCTGTCTTAGACATCAAAATCTGTTCAAGATCCAGTAAATCCAGTAGACTTACAAAAACTGGAAGGAAATAAGGTAGTGGCATATCTGCCTCTTCGTCTGCCAGAAGACATAATGTCTTTTCTTGTGGCAGATCAAACCATCTGTAATCTTGTCCTTGATTTTTATAGGTTTCATAACCTTCAATAAATACTTGATCCCATGTGCCTTCACCATCTTCATTGACACCGTACAGATACTCTTTATTATTTCCAGCATCAAAATAAGCGGCGTCAAATGCTATGATATATTCACCATTATTGGTAATGGCGCTTACCTTACAATATTTAGGATCTAGCCCATAAATAAAAAAACCATCGCCTTCGCCATCATAAACAAAGCCATAAAATGCTCCGTCACGCAAAGCAGTAGCAATAGCGGTAGAGAATTCCTTCTTCATATTGATTTGTTGAAGTTTGATGAGAACATCCTGATACGCTTTCATAAATTTAGTGTTATCTATACCTTTAGTAAAATCAGGTCGATAAATCACATTGTAGGAAAAGAGAGGCATCTGTGCAAAATAGGCGAGAATCTTCTTATAGATCATAGAGGTACGAGCTAAGAATGCTGATACATTTCGTATATTATCTATATTACTGTAAGGATTTTTCATATATTGCTTGATTAAATCCTTTGTGTACTGAGTAAAAGTTTTTGAACGTGCTTTGCTTACATTTTGCAGCAAAAGTTCCTGTATCTTAGCATAATCTATTTTGCGTGATTCTGTCTGTTTTTCTTTAGTGTTTTTCTCCATATTGACCTCCTCTCTTTACGGATAACGTGTATCCTATATTTCTATCATTGTTGATTTGTTTTTCCTCTGTGTTATCCAGTAGAAAATAGGGCATGACTTTTCTATTTCATAGGATTTTTGCCCCATTTTTGCAAAAAATTAACTTTTAGTAAGAAGTTACCTTTTTCCCTGGACGAACAGAGATGAAATTTTTCCAGTCCTGCTTTGGGGTTTTACGATTCACAATACGCTCTCGATTAAGCTGTGCTAATTTAAAACTAAGCAAGGCGGTCACATAGGCACGGTCATCATTGAGTTTATGCGCTTTCTCCGGCGCAAGATCAAATCTATCCTTACCATCTCTTTTAAAACGATAAATATTAACTAACTCATTTTTAGCGGCATCTATTTGTTTGAGAGCAGCTTCTTCTTCCAAACTTAACCAATAAGTTTCTGTTGTAATCGCAATTCCTTTTTTGCGAAGTGCCTTCTCCTCATCCTCAGTAGGATAAGTAAATCTTTGCTTGACACGCCCTTTTTTATCAACTTCATAGATAAGTTCGATAAAACCCTTCATCAAATATTCATTAGGAAACATGATGAAATTGGAATCCATCATTTTAATCATAGATTCAAATAGTTCACTCTTATATTTCTGCGGATTAAGAAGATGCAGTTTTCCTTTAACAGCGTTAGGAAATCTACGCTCGTCTCCTTCGTTATATTCAGGATCAATCAAACCTCTATGCATATCACCTTGATCATCAAGCCAATCTTCACATAAGAAGTCAGTGATTGGAACACCAGCACCACCAGTTCCGGCATCCACTAAGATGTCAGCAATTCCATCATAAATTGTGTCATTTTCAGGGATATAACTCAGAATTGTTTGTTTGAGAATTTTGATTTGATTTGGAGTGCTCATAGGTGTCTTATGTTTTTTCATAACGTCAGCCAGAGAAATGAAATTGACAATTTTCATCTTCCAATTATTATCTTCTTGGAAGTATTCAGCTACACCTATAACGGAGTTATCATGTAATCTGGCAGGGTCATATGCGATTCCATATAATTTGCCAGGCTCATGAGATTCCAATACAGGAAGATAAGAATAAGAATTTTTGATAATGTCTGCACGTCTGATGATCTGTCCATCGCCACCTTCGGTAGTGAAAATATTCCCATATTCACGTAATCCAGATTCTTTATCTTCACGCATACGAGCATCAATAGTTTCTTGTGTAAGCAACGCTTCACGCAGACCTATACCGTGATTTGTTGCTTTTAATACCATATCTGAATTGATATCTGCACAGAAATATTGTCGATCACCCGCATCCATATGTAATGATGCTTCACGATATTTCCGATAAAAATATTGGTCAGTCCTTCCGGCAGAAGAGGCATATATTAATTGGTTAGAAAAAGGACGTGGCTTCGCTGCAAGTTCATCTTGTGATACATTTTTTCCCATCTGAAAACCTGCATTTTGTGTTACAAATGGTTCTGAAGTGGTAAATAATTCATCGTTTCCGACAAACGCCGCTTCATCATAAAAATTTAGGTTGGATCGCTTAGACCTATTGTTCGAAAAATTACCGTTCAAAGTAAAGACTTCTGATCCGTTATATAAAGCAAAATGATATGATGCAGGATTATGTACAAATCCATTGGTGTTAGCGGCGGACTTTACAAGTTCACCTTGATAAATGTCAGTCAAACCTGCAAAAGAAGGAATTTGCCTTGTGACGAACTTTTCTATTTTGGTAAATAACTCCGTAGACTGTGAACCAACACCACATAAAATATAAGACTTGTGAAATGGAATTAATAAAGATTTGGTCATAATAAAAATGGAACCCAATATCGATTTTCCTGATCCACGAGAACAACACCAGACAACATATGGCGTATTCCAGGACATTTGAAAGATATATCGTTGATAGTCCATGAATTCGATTCCAAAGATATGTTCAGCGAACAATACGGGATTTTTTCTTCCCCATTGAATAAATTTACACCATTCTTCATATTGTTCTCGTTTTCGGTAGGACAGCCTATCTGACTCTGGATGGCTAAAGAATTGGTAATCTTCTGGTAAATATAGCCCCTGAGAATTCATTGTGTAATTCATCGGTAGATCACCCGCATATTCTCATCAATCAAATGCTTTTCCTGTAAGAATGCTTTGATTTTGTTGTTTTCATCTAAGAGCTTTCTCATACTTTCTAAAGCAGCATCTCTTTCTTTGGTCAGGGATTCTACCAGATCGACCTTTATATCTTTAATTTCCTGAGCAATATTATCATCATAACCAACTTGCTTATGCCTAGCTGTTTCACTCAATTCAGCTACTTGTAACATTCCTTTACAGGTTTCAACATCGAAGGTATTGATATCTGCCCCTTCAAAATTTTTTTCAGCCAGTTCTTTGATTTTTCCAGAGAGAGTATTAGCACCTTTTGATTTATTATTATTGAAATTGACAGAGATTCCGTTATCTTTGGCTAAATCATTCGCAGACTTAATCAATCCATTAATCGTAGACTGAGCTTTATTGATCTGCGGCAGATCGGAGAATATCGTGTCAGGACTCGCTATAAGAAGATTGATGGCATCATTCAGTCGCCGGATCTGATTATGAGCCTGTACGATCTGAATAACGGCTCTCATTTTCATACCATCATCTTTAGTGTCTTCATCAATCATAGAGATCAAGCTTGCATATAGATAAGGTTTGTCGTCTTCACGAGGGTAATTATCGAAAGGATCATATCCAACCATTTTGATAACATCACGGCGATTTTTGTCGTAATCATCGTGTTCTTCGTTTTCAATGGTTCTATTTACACCAGTAGAAGTAACAGAAGAAGTGTTTCGATTCTTTTTGAAATTGTCTCCATCTTTCCATCGCATAGAGACATAATTGGTCATAGAAACATCCTTTATATAGGCAGTCCATTGGTTTTTCTTTGTGGCATTTTCACCATGAGATTCAAAATAGCTGGCATCCCAGAGATTATCCAGGAACGGCTTATCAATATATTCCAATGCCTGCATAACTGATTCCTTTGTTGGCTCATGATAATTTCCATCAGCGTCTTTCCGCAAAGCGATATCTCTGGCACAATCTTTACATATAAAAGTCACGCCGGATTTAATCATTGGATCTGTACTGACATAGAAAGCATCTTTTGATTTATGCTTATCACACATCGGACAGTAGCATCCAGAAAGTAAAATTTCTATCTGTCGATCGAGCTTTTGGATTTCTTTTTTCATCTGTGTGGGAGTGAGGTTTTGTTTTTCGCCTGTTTGCCTGGCAATTTCCATAGTTATCACATCCTTTAGTTAAAAAATTAACAATTTAAAAAGTAATATCGTAGAGACATACGATCTTTTGTTTCTCAGACACAATAAAGACTGTCTGCTCCGGACGATTAATCAAACGTTTGCTGACGGCATAATTATCAGTTCCGCTTAAACATCCATTCTGTACAATTTTCGTGTCATTAATGGTTGTCAGAGCGTTGGTATGACGGTGAGCCGTTACAATAATATCAGGCGTGTATCCAGCCAACCTTTTCATATTATCAACAACAGTAGATGTGGAATCTTTGTCGCCGTGAACTCCCATGACATGATGTCCTCTAACGGTAAAAGAACATACTTCATCATCAATCGTATTTACATAAAAACGCACATTCGACTGATTCTGTAGCGCAGCCTTTAAATAATGCGGGATCAGCGTATCCAGTAAATCACCTTTTTGGTTTTCAGCTTTATTGGGAAATAGTCTGGAATGATTACCAGGTGTTTCAAAGACGTGTACTTTAAAGAATAACTGAGATAACTCATTTACGAAGCAGGAGAGTAATACACTGATTTCTTTGATCTGTGTGATCACATTTTCAATGTTCTCCATACGAATTTGAGAGTGGATAGCGCCGGAAATGAGATCCCCGCCAAGGACGAGATAGCAGTCCTGAGAATGATGCGTTGATTGAATTTGCTTAATTTCTGTCAAATATTGCTCCAGTCTTTCTTGAATAATCACCTTATCGCATTTATTGAAAGAAGAGTCAATACCAACTCCGTAATGAATATCCGATAACAAAACAACCATATCATTATCAGTGGTGCGCGGCATAATCTTGTTTGGCTGGAACATACAAGAAACATTAGAGGTGATGATTTCCTTAAACATATCCAACATTTTGCTGTTCCTACTAATTTCACGGTACTTCTTATTTAATTCATTGCGTTCATCACGCATTTGTATAGTTGCCTTTTTCAGCTCAATTAAGTCAGCATTGCCGCCTGTCTCCTGAAAATGTTTCATAACCGCATACCCACTATATGGGCTGCCGGTAACAGATTTTCTTAATGTATCTCTATGTATGTCCAAATGGAGCAAATCAACAATGTCTCCCCATTCAAGATCATCTGGACGTTCTTCTACTTTTATAGTGATCAGACGTAGTCCGTAATCATAATCATTTTCATTACTTTTTCGTTCATATTTTTTATTCATTCCATTTTCTCCTAATAAAATATACCTTTCCAGAACACTCCAGAAAGGTATAATAATTCACTATATTTTTTTGAGTAATCACTTTTATCGGATAATCTCTCCTAAAGCGGATGCCTATAACCGCTTTAATATTCAATTTTCCATAGTTAAAGCCTAGATATGTTTTAAAATTTATATTCTTATTCTATGCTGGAAGAGAGTGGTGGCGACCACGGACTAAAGGTGAAGAGATTAACTGCATTTTTCAAATACTCGCAGCGCAGTTGATTCATCAAAGTTAAAAATATATAGTATTCAACAGCATATTTTTGTAATTTTTGTTTGCCTCGAACTCTTAGTCTTCTACCTGGCTGGTGTTGCAGAACCGTTGACTCAGTACATTTCCCACCACATATCGAATAGCTTTCTATAACTACCGCCGTTCGGTATTTCACCTTTATACTGCCTGATAATCTTATTGGTCTGCTTCTTACAACACGAAGAGATTCTGCCTCTATGTCTTTTACGATAATACGGCTTCTTTATTGTTTTATAGTGGTAATTCTTGTCTATGCGCCATATATCTAAGCTATATGGGTACAATTTCTTTAATTTTCTCTTATATTTTCTATCACGGATTTTTTTGCCTGTAAACCACTCATAATAATCTCTCCACTAAAAAATTTAGGGGACCGTATCAACAGCCCCCTTATGTAATTATCAGTCTTCGATAGCGTCTTTCATTGCATCATCAAAATTGATACAGCTATCAATGGTGATATCTACGCCTAACTGTTTCTTGGCATCCGCATCGAATTTACAGAGGATGTCACGAATACGGCATACTTCGCTCTTAGAGCAAGAATTGCAAATATCGTTACTAATCATTAGGCATTTACCGCAGCTTTCAGAGCAGAACCAATTTTGGCTTTACATCTGTTTTTACCTTCAACAGTGATTGTCTCACCTGTCATAGGATTTCTTCCTTCGTGCGGCTCTACGTACTCAGCAATCAGAGACAGTCCAGGGAATACTTTTACCTCTACAGTTGTACCCTGGTTAGCCTGAGCCAGGTATGCTTTAGTGGTAGCTTCGATAGCATCCACGACTTCTCTAACTTTCTTCTGACTTAAATCTACACTCTTAGCTGCTTCTTTTACTAAATCTGTTACATTCATTGTAATTTTTTCCATAATCTTTAAATTCCTTTCATTCTTAACTGATTTGATCGAATGGATTGATTTCTCCATCCTTTGTTTCCTTTAAATATTGAAGTAATGCAATAACTTTTTTATCTGGGAGCAAGTTCTTTTCCTGATGTGCCTTCATAGATATGATTCGATTCTGTAGAAAAATATCCGTAGGATACCATGCATTGATAATCTCTAAAGCAGAATCTAAGCTATTTGCCGGAATTGATTTCAGACTTGCTACACGGAAATGATCCTTGACGGACTTATAAATCCCGCCGAAGAAATAACGTGACCACAAAACACGATATGTAGGATTTTCTGTCATACGAAGAACTTTTGCTTTAGTAGCACTCTGGAGCTTTTTTAACATCCATTCATTGTCTGCAAATCCTATAATATTGAGACGTTCTTTAATGGTGTCAATTTCCTTCTGCTGACTTTCTAACCGCTGAATAACTTCGCTGTGACCTTGTGCCAGTAAAGATATTTTTTCATCTGTAGTCTGCGGCATATGGTACATACCTGTTTTACGAATTTGCGGAAGCACTTCAGATGTAACCCAATGTTTAAATTTTTTGGCTGATGGCAGTTTGCTTCCAAAAATCAAAGCATACACACCAGATTCATTTATCCAGGTGGGATATTGTATTCTCCCCATGGAGTCTATAATCGATGGGGTAGTGTTTTGCGACCCCATAATTTTGTCGTCTTCGTCAACGTGTTTAGATAAAGCATCTTTGGTGTTTTTATATCCTAAAGTTCTCGCTACATCTTTGCCTATAAACCAAGGCTCTCCATTAATACTTGTGGTTCTAATTTCTCCGAATTCTTCATTATTAAAAACTATTACTTCATTATTCATCTTATTTTCCTCCTAATGCCTTTTTGATTTTCTTTGTAAGAGCTACTTGCCCTTTTGGTGTAACAACAGTGGTAGGGTATAAGACTCCGTTTTTCACACGTTCCTCTACCTCAAACCAGCCACAATTAATTTTGGATTGGTACGGGATGTTTGATTGCATTAGGATTTTATTTTTTCTTAACCAATGAAATAATTGGTTCCGTCCCAGATCAATACCTTCCTTATTGAGCATTTTGGAAAATGTGCCAACATCAACACAATCTGCTGAAGATGTGACAGCATCATGAAATTCTGCTTTTGGGCGCATTGCCTCATTTTCTGCTTTTAGTGGAGCTGTTTCCATTTCAACCAATGCTTTAGCAGCGGTAATAGCGGGAGTTCCACCATTATAAATGGTCAGTAAATAATCAGCTTTATTTTTAAGAACCTGCTCCATTTCGTTGAATCGCTTTACATACTTAGCGGTGAAAATAATACCCTTTTCTCCGGTGAATTTATGGGCTAAAAACTCACAGCCCATTTTTGTCACCAGATAACATTTATTTTCTTTTCCACTAGCATCTTTATAAGTGGATGGAAGGAAAAATTCACTCGGCACCATTTGGTGCTCAGTTAAAATTTCTACAACTCCTTTATGTGTTTTATCACCAGTAAGTTTTCTTAATAAAGTTTTATGCTCCATTTCCATCATTTCAGCGATTTCCAGTGTAGTAATTGTATTTGTTGTTACTAATGTGTTTGTCATATTATTTTTCTCCTTTTATTCTTTCGATTTATCGAGGTCTAACTTTCTGACCGTAGCGGTTACTGTCTCAAATAAGTAGCCGGAAAAATTAAAAGATATAAGGACTTATTGCTGTCTCACGACATGCGCCTGCACCCCTTTACAGGGTTATTTTTGTGCTTCTATTTACTGCGATTACTCGCGTTGATCTACAATTCTCAGCTATACGTTGCTCCAGTTCTTGCTTGAAAAGGAGCTTACTTTCCTGGTTAGAATGAACCAGGTAGATTTTTTCGGCGTTGATTCCGGCATAATATTTCAGAAGATCGTCGTGCTGCATATGAGAGGAAAATGAATGCAGATCCACAATATTTGCCTGATTCCGACAGACTTTTCCATTAACGGTAATCGTAGGATTTTCTTTACTATGCTTGATTCGATACGCCAGAGTAGCAGTAGCGGCGTAACCAATAAACAAAATACAGTTATTGTGTTGTGTGATAACAGATTGGGTCCATTTCACACTGCGTCCTGCTGTAAGCATTCCAGAAGATGCCAGTACCACTTTCGGTTTATGGTCAGCTATTGCCGCCATACTGTCTTCAGGAGTTTTAATAAATTTGAGCTTGTCCCATGATAATAGGGATTCGAACTGATCCTTCACATCTGCTGGAAGGATAGAGCGATATGCTTGTAAGAGACGTAATCCAAGAGGACTATCCACTATAATAGGAACATTCAGTTGGTCGTCCATAGAATATAAAAGCCATAACATATAAGGAAGTCTGTCTAGTGAAAAACAGGGGATGAGAACAATTCCTTTTTCATCCATGCAATATTGCTGGATTACTGTACGGATCTTATCCATATCCAGTAAAAAATCTTTTTTTGTTACAGGCTTTTGCTGAGAAGAGTATGTTGCTTCACCAATAACGATATTGGCAGAAGTAACAGGTTCAAAAGGCTCTACAAAGATTTTCGAGTCTTTAAGATTTAGATTGCCTAAATCCGAAGTGAAGAGGATTTTTTTGGTATGATTTTTCTGAGTGATGAACAACTCTGTCTGCGCCGATAACAGAATATGTCCGGCGTAAGAATACCGTAAAGAAACTTCTTCATCCAGTGGGACGATTTCATGAAAATCAATCTCCTGGACATGGCTGAGAGCAGTGTATACATCATCTTCCGTAAAGAGTGGGAGATAAGTATGTTCTCTCTGAACCGTTAAGATATCAACATCCCTACCATTAATATACGCAGAATCCAGCCACATTTCTTTCAATATAGCGGTGCTGCCTTTAGGAGCTATGATTGAAGCCTCACAATTCTTCTGATATAAAGCAGGAATCAATCCGATGTGATCACAATGACAATGTCCTATAATCACATAATCGATCCGTGATGATTTTACAGAAGAGAGAAGTTCCTTATTGAGCATATAGTTTTCGTATATGCTTTTACCTCGTTGAATCATACCAAACTCAAATAGCATTTGTCGTTTATTGAAAGTAATCAGAGAAGCACTTCCGGTGACGTTTTCAGCGTTACCACCAATTACTTCAATAAGGATCTTTTCTTTCTTATTTTTGGATGAAATACGATCAAGCTCCTTTCAATTTCCATCTCTGGAAGTCTTGATCGTCAGGGTTTTCGCCCAAAAGATCCCATGCTATAAAAGCTAGTTTGTCCTTCGCATAATAAGTTTTACCATTTCCTGATTTACCTTTAGAGGCAACGGCAATATCTTTCAGTAGAGCTTCCTGAACATATCCGTTATCAATCAGAACACGAAGGGCTTGTGAATTGATTTTTTTGATAATATTCACTTCTTTCTGTTAAATTTTCTGCTGTGGAGCAGAAGAGTCTCTCTGACTGGAATCGAACCAGCATATACACGATTAAAAGTCGTGTGCCATGCCATTAGGCGACAGAGAGGAAGACAGGGGTTGTAGGAATCGAACCCATCGGAACCGTTTGTTCTACCGTTAATACTAAACCCCTTTACATATCATTTTCTGAATATGTCTAAATTTTTTATGCTGTTGTTTCCGTTCAGAACGCCTTAGTCCTAAACGAGCGTGTTTGCAGTAATATTTTCTTCCAAAGTTATCCTGGAAGGTCATTCTTTTGTGTGTGCTTCTCATTTCTATCACCTCTATTTATAAAGGCATAACTTTTGTGCCGTAGCGACTACTTTCCAAAATAGTAGCCGGAATGAGGTACGCATCTGATACCCCATCATTATTTGTTTTTTTGTGGTTGCATAAGTATTTCACCGAGGTGGCAAAATTTGCCACTCCTAAAATCCATAAAAATAACAGTTATTTGCTGGTGTATTTTAACCACAAGTACTCGATGATTTCTCTTTATTCTTCACTCGACCAGTGAGATTCTGAGAATAAAGTAGCGGCGGTATATCAAACTGACGCACTTAAATATCTGTTTGGGGTTGCTTTCTTAGGTTTGAAATAATCAATATGATCCAAGACTTGCTGAGTAAGATAGATCTGACCTTTTCCTGTAATATACGGAGTAAACTGAATATTTCCTCGATATACACGTTCTTTATATAGCATATAACCTTTGTCAATCATTGTCTGCATTGGTTTATTCTTTGTGTATCCAGCGCTGCATAGAATTTTCTGCTTACGGAAGAACTCGAATAATTTGTTTCTTCCGATAGGTATATCCTCGCTGGATAGTACTCCGGCAAATGCTGTCATATCAATCATTTCACCAATATCTGCAACAGTATCATGGAATTCTACTTTATGCTGATCCTCCAAGACTTTCTGTTGAAGAAGCTGATTTTCCTGTGTGAGCTGCTGATTTTTCTTTTCTAATTCCTCTTTTTTACTATTGGCGAATAGTAGAGCTTTAGCAAGTAATTCCTCTCCATCCATTTCTTCCTGACCAGCTACATAACCGCCGTGTTTTCGAATAGATGGAAGCACCTCTGATGTTACCCAATGTTTAAATCTTTTTGCTGATTTTAATTTACTTCCCAAAATTAGAGAATAAAGTCCGGATTCATTAATTACTGTTAAATTCTGCATTCCACCAAGGGTGTCACATTTCGTTACCCCCTTATCTTCTTCATCCACATGATCAGAAAGTGCTTTTCTGGTATTACTGTAACCTAAAATTTCAGCTATATCTTTTCCAACGAAATACGGATCACCCTTAATCACCATTGTACGAATGTTGCCAAATTCCTGGTTGGTAAATAGTGTTATTGGTGGTGCTTCTACCTGAGCAACTGTAACAGACGGAAATAACCATTTCCTAATCATCTCAACGTCATTTCGTGGCGAGTGAGGAACCAACAATGCAAATCCGTCCTGTTTAATTACGGATGTACTTCGAATACATCCATTCGCATCAACATAATCAATATGTTTGCGGTAATTACTATTTAAAGTATTCATACAAACATTAAACCAGTCTGGGATTTGTAGAAGCTTTGCCACATCGCTTTCAGAATACCATTGTTTTCCATCAATAGTTGTCTCGTGAATAGTTCCTAAAGTTTCATGTTGTTTGTCTTTTAATATATACATCATCGGTATATACCTCCTTTATAAAAATTATCTTTTGTTAGTGGAGCCATCCTATGCAATCACATAGGACAGCCAGTAAAAGAAATTCCGTTCAAGGAGTAATCCGCATCATCACGGATAATAACGCTCCAGAGAAGATTCGAACTTCCGCGCCGCTATTAACGACCTACTTGTTTAGCAAACAAGCCCCTTCAGCCACTTGGGTACTGGAGCAGGATGGTAGATTCAAAGGCTCATTACTTCTCGCGAGTAAGAATACAACCTGAATAAAATCTGTTATTTGTACAAGTACATGTCACAGTAAAAATATATCTACCTATTTTTCTGGCATTTGATTTAATGTATTCGCCTAACATCTCCGGCAGGATTTGAACCTGTATATGTAGAATTAGAAGTTCTGCGCGTATCCATTACGCTACGGAGATTGATGTGTCTGAATTTACAATAGCCGACTGCCGGAGTCGAAGAATCAAGAATATTATGGCTCATTTTAACGAAGAAAGTACTTTAGAGGGCAATATAGACAGGGCAAAAGAGATTCTTAAATTCGCCACACGAGTGGCGAGTTGACCCACCCAAACCAATCGCA
>OHQZ01000193.1_pt1 | contig 30976 bp, 25 predicted proteins | sample 1578281 | NCBI WGS metagenome assembly OHQZ01 (sample SAMEA3879589, study PRJEB24766) | human gut metagenome | biome: human-associated habitat; feature: feces | place: USA | collected 1985/1987
GATTATATATCAAAATCCTTGAGAATAGGGTGTCAACTTTTATGATACAACACCATTTGTAGATTCCAGATAATGACAGGCACTTTCTATTCGAAGAGACGTAATGGTGTCACTGATACTTTGACCGGAGACCTTTTTAAACAAAGAACTCAGGTATGCAGGGCTAATGTTAGTATGTCTTGCAATATCATTCAGGCATAGGGAACAGCTTTCAAAGTTTTCTTTAATATATCCAAAAGCTATCGTATATACCTGATTGTGATAATTTTGTAAAGAAGAATCTAGTTTTTCACACACTAAAGTACACAGATGTGTAAGCCATCTTACAAACTGTTCATAGGTACGGAAGGAGTCAAACCTTGTATAAACCTGGATGATTTCCTTTTCCAAATCTTCAGTATCCAGATTCATTTCATATAAAAATTTCAAAATCCGTCCTAAAAGGGAATAAATTCTAATAAACACCAGATTTTTGTCCTGTATTTTTTCTAATAAATTTTGAAAATAACAAGTAAGCCATTGCTCAATTGCTTTTAAGTCTTTGGAACAAATAAGGCGTATCAGTTCTTCTTCGGTATTTTCCGAAAAAGACAGGAGGCTGAATTCTTTACCGAGGGCTTCTCTTGCATCAAAAATGTTTTTATGAGGGAAGAAAAAACGGTATTTCAGTGCATGGGAAGCACTGGCAAAAGATACAGGAAGTTTCCAAATGTTATCAGCGATACTTCCAATTCCTATGTTCAGTGAAAGAACGTTGTTTTTACATAGTTCAACCATGGAGGAGGCTACTTTATGTATGGATTGAAGAAAGTTCTGTGGGTGTTTCGTATTTTGGCCTATAATACAAACAACCCCACTGAACTCTTTTAAATAAAAAACATGATCAAAAATCTGCATTTGTTCTTTTATTAAATCTAGGACATTTAAAAGCTGAATCTGGTACTGGGTAAAATCTAGTTCAGGTTTAGCTGAATTGTATTCTGTTTCAATGATAAGCACATGGAAACAGTCATAGTCAAATTTTAAATCCAGATATTCCAGATACCGGCTCAAGTGTGCGGCCGGATTTTCACCAGGATAATGTAACAGGTCATGAAAGAATTTTTCTGTCATAACAGGCCGGCTGGCCTTTACTAATTCAGTATTTTTTTGTGTACGGTCTATTTCTGTAAAAGCATTTTTGATTTTTTCCGTAAGATAATTATAGTCCAAAGGTTTTTCAATATAATCATATACACCCAGGCGGATAGCTCGTTTGGCATATTCAAATTTGTCATATGCACTTACAAGAATCACTTTTATAAAAGGCTGAATTTCCTGGGCTTTTTGGCTCATGGAAATACCATCTAAATCCGGCATTTCTATATCTGAAATAATTAAATCTACATGAGAATTTTTTAGGGTATCTAAGGCAGAAAGACTATTATATTTTACGGCAATCACGCTCGCATCCAGGGAGCTCCAGTTAATATTTTTTTCAATACCTTCTGCTGTGAGACAGTTATCATCTACAATCATTACTTTCTTCATCATTTTCCTCCATCTGGTCAAATTCAATCGTAATTGAGGTGCCTTCAAATAAATGGCTCTCAATGGAAATTCGGCCATTTCCAAAATAAGGATTAGAAATTCGTTTATTTACATTTCCAATACCAAAATGTTTTTCATAATTTACAATTTTTTCGCTTAGAGTTTTTCGTAATTCCTGAAGTTGTTCTTCTTTTATTCCGATACCGTTATCAGTGATAGAAATGATAACAGTATCATCTCCATAAAAAAGATTGATAGAAATATGAATTTCAGGTGTATTCTGGGATATACCATGCAGGATACTGTTTTCCAGAAATGGCTGGAGTGTAAATTTACATATCAAAAAGTTATCAATGCCATCTTCCATGTTGATTTCCCAAGTGAGGTTGTCGTTATGACATAGTTTTTCAATTTCTAAATAAAGATTTGCAATGGTCAGTTCATCCCGGATGGTGATTAAATCTTTTGATTTTCTAAGAGTCATGCGGTAAAAACGTGTGAGGTTTGTCAGCATCTGATTGGCAATATCTAATTTCCCGAGGGACTGGCAGGTTTGTATGGAACCCAGAATATTATAAAGAAAATGAGGATTAATCTGGGATTGGAGAAGCTGATATTTTAACCGTTCTTCCGCCAGCGACAGCTCCAGAATAGACTGGAGATTGTCATTCAAGGAATGCTGCATTTTTTGAAACGTTACCCCCAATTTATCGATTTCATCAAATGTTTCAGGATTTCGGTCTTTGGATACCAGATCCTGAATCTTGTTATCAGAAGCATCTAATTGCAGAGTTTCCATAGCCTTCGACAATGCCTTGATCCGCAGGGTAAGATTCTTTGAGAACAGAATCACTACCAAAATAGTCAAAGGGAGAGAAATCAAAATAGTCAAGAGGATGCTGTTGATCAGTATGCGTGTGTTTTGCTTTATATAAGAATCAGGAATTTCTGTTACATGGAGCCAGCCGTTTTGTAACTGTGCAGTATGGTAGGTAACATGCGATTCTTTTTTTATAGAATTCTTATTTTGGAATAAAAAATCAAATTTTTTCTCATCGAAGGGGGTAGAAATCAAAGCATCATTATTGCTGGCAATGATTTCTCCATTATCGGTAAGAATATAACTGGAAATATTCTTGTCTTGAAAACTTTCCTGCAGGATAGAAGAAAATTCAGATGTATTTATGTGGACAATATAAGCATACTCTATGATATCTGTGTCAGGATATTTTAAGATTCTACAGCAGGCAATGGTATCGGATATATCGTGGTTATTGGATACAAGAAAAGGGATGGACAATCCTTTCTGGTGAAACCAGATAGAAGATGTTCCTGGATTTTCCAGAGCTTTTTTTGGAATCTGAAAATCTGATAGTTCGGATAATGGAAAGAAATATAAATTTTCCTGAGAACCCAGATGGTCATCCGGTAAAAATATACCAATATATGCTAAATTAAAGGATGACTTGAACATTGATAAATTGCTTCTGGTTTCAGATAGTGCAGCCAGCGTATCTATAGTTGTTTCTGCCTGTATCAAATTATACATATCATATTGAAGAGAGTCAGCCACATTTTCCATTTGCAGCAGGCGGTTATAAAATTGTGTATGTAATTGCTCATCAGAGGAGATAGAAGCATTTAGAATCTTATCTTCTGCAATATTATAGGAAACAGCATAAGAAATCCCACCTATGATGAAGATAGGAATCAATGTACATAATAAAAAAGCACATAAAAGTTTGGTTTGAAAATGAGAAAAACAAAGCCGGGAATTCTTTATGAATTTATTCATGAAATAGTCTCCTTTATGTTGGTTTATCTTGAAATCATTATAAAAGAAAGAAAAATCTCTTTCAACAGGGATAAAAATAATATAAACGAATCGAAAAATATTGTATTTTGAAAAAATGAACACTTTGTTATTCTTAGTTCATCAAAGAAAAGGGCAGGAAGCCCGGACAGGAGGATTTAAGAATGAGAAAGAAAATCGTGAGCGTATTACTGGCAGGAACCATGGCAATGGGAATGTTAGCAGGATGTGGCAGTTCCAAGGGAAGTGAAGGTGAAGGAAGTGCAGCGAAAACAGAAGAAAGTGGGAAGAAAGATGGAGAGTATGATTTGACGCTGTATAGTGTCAATACCACAGATCCTGATTTTGATGGCTGGCTCGAAAATGTAGAGGAGGCCACAGGACTTAACATTAATGTAATTGCAGCACCTACAGACTCTGATACACGTCAGCAGAAGGTTACTACTATTTTATCTACAGGAGATGATGCTGTTGATATTATTGAAATTAATGATGAAATGAGTGCTGCATTTAAAAATTCGGGATGGCTGGAAGGACTGAATGATACCGTTATGACAGAAGATATCCGTGATGAGTTTGCTAAGGGCTATGTAGAAAATATGATTACAGACAAAGACGGAAATATTGTTGGTGTTCCCGGATATGCCGGTTACCTTGCTTTTTGGGTAAACCAGGAGATTATGGATGAAGTCGGAATCACAGAAATTAATACAAAAGAAGATTTTATGAAATATATGGAAGCTGTTTCTGCTGATGGAAGATATGGATATGGCGGTTCCTGGGAAAAAACATATGTATCTAATGAGATTGCACAGTTTGTAAATATGTTTGGCGGAGATTATTTTGACTGGACAAAAGCTGAAAACAAAGAAGCGATTCAGTTTTTAAAAGATATGGTGGATAACAGCCAGACACCAATTGACCAGATTGCAGATAAATATGAACAGATGAATCCAAAGGCAAATGACGGAAAATATGGAAGCTGGTTTATGTGGGGACTTGGAACCGATTATGAAAAAGCAGGTATGCTTGGAGCAGATAAGATTCATATGGCTATGGTTCCAGATTTCAGCGGAAAGGGAGAGAGAGCTATTTTTACAGATTCCTGGAGTTATGTGCTGAATACTGCTTCTAAGAATAAAGAAGCCGCAATTAAATTCCTTCAGTATATGGCAAATGAGGGCGGAATGGCAGCGTCATATGAAGCATTTGACAGATACCCTGCAAGAGCAGATGTGGCTGAAAAAGTAGTTCCGGATACAGACCCTGCAAAAGAAATGTATTCCCGTTATGCTTCTGAATGTAATGTTTCAGGACGTCCAATGCTTCCTCAGACAATGGAATTTATCACAGATATGGGTACTATCTTCCAGTCCTGCATGAAAGACGAAATTTCTGTAGATGAATTTTGCGAGAAAGCACAGGAATTAGTAGAAAAATATAGTGAGTAAAGAATGTAACAATTTAACAAGGAGAACGCACCGCAGGAAACAAAGTCTGCGGTGTATTTCCTCAAATGACAGGAGGAGAAAAAAGTGACAATCAGTAAAAAATCAATGAAATGGATTCCTTGGATTTTGATTCTTCCAGTTGTACTTATCCGTGGTTTTACTACCTTATATCCCATTTTAGTTACTTTGAAAAATAGTTTATTTGATATAAAAGTTTTATCAGGCGTTAATGAATTTGTCGGCCTGGCGAATTATGTAAATGTGTTTAAAGATACAAAAGTACAGACATCTATATCCTTCACTGTAATTTTTGTAGTTGTTTCCATGATATTTCATGTGATTCTTGGAGTGGCGCTAGCTTTAATTTTAAATATGAAGTTTAAAGGTAGAAGATTTTTACGGACAATTGTTTTAATTCCCTGGGCTATGCCAGCGGTTGTTATTGGTATGGCAGCAAAGTGGGGATTTAATAATGATTATGGATTGGTAAATGATTTTATACGGCGTTTTGTAGAAGATTTCCAGTATAACTGGTTAATTAATACCGGTTCTGCCAGAGCAGCAGTTATTGCTATGGATTTATGGAAGGATCTTCCGTTTTTTGCAATTTTGGTACTATCAGGGCTTCAGTTTATTTCTGGAGATATCTATGAAGCTGCAAAAGTTGATGGGGCAAACGGAGTTCAAAGCTTTTTTCGTATTACGTTACCTTTGATTATGAAAAATGTTATTACGTTATGTATTCCATTTACGCTTTGGAGACTGACGACATTTGATCTTGTATATGCTATGACTTCAGGAGGGCCTGGAGAGGATACCTCATTAATTGCTTACAGGATTACTACAGAAGCATTTACAAATCTGAATGTGGGATATGCAGCTACACTGGCAGTTATGTTGTTCCTTGTAATGGCAGTCTTTAGTTTTATTAATATTAAGTTTATCAACAAACTGGCAGATTAGGAGGGAATGTGTCATGAAGGATAGTAACAAATATAAAGTATATAGAGCCTTCACTGCAGTAGGCAGATGGGTATTATTTGCAGTGGTTGCCTTTTTGATCTTGTTCCCGGTACTGTGGATTTTTATATCGTCTATTACACCGCCGGGGGAATTGTTTAAAATGCCTATTGATTATATTCCAGATCATCCTACACTGGACAGCTACAAATTTTTGATAGAAAATGTAGGGCTTTTGGAAAAAATCGGAAATACAGTTTTAATTGTAGGGATTACCATTGTGGTAAGCACTGTTTTATGTGCCATGGCGGCATACGGATTTTCCAGATTTAATACAAAAGGCGTAAGTATTGCCTTTGCATTTATTATTGCAACCATGCTGATTCCTGAAGTTGTAACAGCAAGACCACTGTATGAGTTTATGAGAGCAGTGGGATTGTATGATACATATCAGGGCTTGATTATTCTTTATATCAGTGCTGTTATTCCGTTTACAGTATTAATCTTAAAGAATTTTGCAGCAGAGATTCCAGTATCGTTGGAAGAAGCAGCAGCTATAGACGGAGCAAATTTTGTACAAAGATTGTTTAGGGTAGTGTTACCGTTAATGAAACCTGCCATTGCTACCGTTTGTATTATTAATTTTATCACTTGTTTGAACAACTTTTTTACCCCATTATATTATTCCAATGATATTCAGGTATTGTCTGTTGCAATTGTGCAGCTTCCGCTTAGGGATAATATGTATGGTGTGCCTTGGGATTTGGTCAGTGCTATGGGATGGATTATTTTGTTACCTATTATTATTTTTGTAGCAATCTTTGAGAAACAGATTATGGATGGTATAATGGCAGGAGGAGTAAAAGCCTGATTTTGCCTGAAATTTGAGAAATAGGAGGATAAACAGATGTATTACGATTTCGGAGGAAGTTTAGGAAATTTACCATTGGCGAAGCATAGGAAAAGCCGTGCAATTAATGCAGAAAACCCAAAAGGAGAAAAAGGGAAAGGTGGTATGGCATCCAGTGATTTAGGACCTTCCAGAAAAGGAAGCCCATGCCTTAGGGATATTTTAAGTGGTCAGACAGTGACACTTGCAGAGATAGATGGGCCAGGTACAATTAATCATATTTGGATTACCGTAGATTCAAAAACTACAGAGGCAGATTGCTTTGTGTTAAGAGATTTGGTGTTACGTATGTAGTGGGATGATGAAGAAGAGCCATCAGTAGAAAGCCCTCTGGGAGACTTTTTCTGCTGTGGATTCGGAAGAGAATGTAATGTGAACTCCATGCCAATTGCCGTGGTGCCAAGCAGAGGATTGAACTGCTATTTCCAGATGCCTTTTCGGAAAAAAGCAAAAATCACTTTGGAAAACCAACATGCAAATCCGATTCCTGCATTTTTTTATCAGGTGGATTATTGCCTGCATGATGAAGAACTGCCAGAGGATATTGCTTATTTTCATGCTCAGTGGAGAAGAGAAAAAATCACACAGTTACAAAGGGATTATGTGATTCTTGATGATGTAAAAGGAAAAGGTCATTATGTAGGGACATATATGGCACTTACAACATTGGAACGTTACTGGTGGGGAGAAGGAGAGATTAAATTTTATATTGATGGAGATATAGAATATCCTACAATCTGCGGAACAGGAACAGAAGATTATTTCGGTGGTTCCTGGAGCTTTGCGAAGCAGGTTAATGGGAAAACAGTAGAACAGAATTATTGCACCCCGTATTTGGGATATCCATATTATTCTTCACATGATGAAATGATTCATAATTTGTATCACAATGATGACTGTATGCCAATGAGAGGCTTCTACCGCTGGCATATTCAGGATCCTATTTGTTTTGATGAAGACTTGAAGGTTACGATTCAGCAGATTGGTGTAGGATATAGGGGATTATTTGAGCGGCAGGATGATGTGGCAAGTGTGGCATACTGGTATCAGGCAGAACCTCATAATCGTTTTCCAAAACTGCCTGGCAAAGAAGAACGGTGGCCAAGATAGGAGCAGAACTTGAAAAAATATGTATTGGGTGTTTTGCTTGGCTGCCTGTTGATGGCAGTCGGATGCAAAGACGGGCAAAAAGAAGGCAATATACAGGATGTACAAGAAAACGCAGCTTCTCAGAAAGAAACAATAACCATCATGCATATTGATGCAGAGGTACCTGGATTTTTGGAGTTCATTGAACAGGCGGAAAAAGAACTGGATTTGGAGATACAGGTAGTTTCCTGCCCTGCAAATGCAGATATCCGGCAGGCAAAAATATCTACTATTTTGGCGGCAGGGGAGACTTCAGTGGATATTTTTTCTGTGAATGATGAGATGGTCAGTGAGTTTAAATATAAAGGGTACCTGGAACCACTGAACGATAGGGTAATGACAGAAGAATTACTGTCAAAATATCCTGAGAGTTATATGCAGAATATTACCATGAAGGATGGAGAGGCCTATTCAGTTCCCTATTTTATGGATATCATGGTATTCTGGATAAACCGGGAAATGACAGGAGACAGGAAAATCCAGACACAGGAAGATTTTCTTGCATTATTGGAAGAAGATTGGGGCAAAGGAATCTATGGATACGCAAGTGCATGGGATAATACTTATGTATATAATGAACTTTCGGAATTTATTAATCTTTTTGGAGGAGACTACTATAACTGGGATAATAAAAATACAAGAGAAGCACTGACATTTCTTCATGATATGGCGGCAAAGGGGCAGATTCCTGTTTCCCAGATGGCAGACCAGTATGAACAAATGCAGCAGAAATTCATTGACGGAAAGTATGCAAGCATCTTTATGTATAGTGGTGCCATGGATGTGTTTGAACGTGCAGGGGTTTACAGTGAAGATAAAATTCAGGCAGTACCATTGCCACAATTTGAAAAGAGCGTTACCAATATTGCTGCATGGCAGTATGTATTGAACAAGGCGTCTGAGCATAAGGAAGGAGCAGTAAAATTTCTAAAATATGCTGCAAGCAGAGAGGGAAGTATTTCTTACGCAGAGTGTATGAACCGACTTCCAGCCAGGCTGGATATTATTCTGGAGGAAGAACTGGACATTCCGGGATTTGATGTACTTCAGGACTATGTAGAGCATGTGGAACTGAAAGAGCGTCCGTTTTCTAAAAATACCATGAAGGATATTTCTGATATGGGGACATTATTTCAGAAATATATGCTGGATGAAATCTCCCAGGATGAATTTTGCCGGAAAGCCCAGGCGATTGTAGACGGGTTTTAATGGATGGTATCAAGTGAATAAAGTTTCATTGTGCTAAAAAAATATTATACAAATAAAAAAAAGTCTGTTATACTAAAGCGTGGTAAAAGCCAGATGTATCTGTTTTTACTGCGCTTATGTTATGTTGGCTATTATCAGACAAAGACATCAGGAGGAAAAAGTATGTGTGGAATTGTTGGATACGTAGGAACTGAAAACGCAGCCCCCATTTTAATTGATGGCTTATCAAAACTGGAGTACAGAGGCTATGATTCCGCTGGAATTGCAGTATCAGGAGATGAGACAAAGAACGGGGAAATTGAGATTATTAAGGCAAAAGGAAGGCTGCAGGTACTTCGGGAGATGACGGATAATGGAAGAACCGTAAGAGGAACCTGTGGAATCGGTCATACACGCTGGGCAACTCATGGAGAGCCTTCTGTAGTTAATGCACATCCTCATTACTCCAGGGATAAGAAGATTACAGTTGTACATAATGGGATTATTGAGAACTATAAGGAATTAAAGGAATATCTACAGAAAAAAGGCTATGTTTTTGTCTCTGAAACAGATACAGAGGTTGTGGCGCATTTGCTGGATTATTACGATAAAGGTGAGCCTTTAGAAGCTATTTCAAAGGTACTTGGAAGGGTGAGAGGTTCGTATGCACTGGGAATCTTGTTTCAGGAAAATCCAGGAACCTTGTATGCAGTAAGAAAGGACAGCCCTTTGATTATCGGAAAATCTGAGAAAGGTAATTTTATTGCATCGGATGTTCCTGCTATTTTAAACTATACCAGGACGGTCTGCTATATTGGAGACCGGGAAATTGCAGAGATTACAGCAGACCAGATTGCATTCTATGACATTGACCAGGAAGAAATTATAAAAGAATTTAAAACCGTAGAGTGGGATGCCAAGGCAGCAGAAAAAGAAGGCTTTGAGCATTTTATGCTGAAGGAAATCTATGAACAGCCTAAGGCAGTGGCAGAGACCATTAGTCCAAGGATTCAGGATGGCAGGATTGTCATTGAAGAACTGGGAATGACAGATGAAGAAATCCAGGAAATTTCACGTATTCAGATTGTTGCCTGCGGCTCGGCTTACCATGTGGGAATGTGTGCAAAATATGTGCTGGAGCATCTGGCGAAAATTCCTGTGGACGTGGATTTGGCTTCTGAATTTCGGTACAGGAATCCTCTTATGACAGAAAATACTCTGGTTATTGTTATCAGCCAGTCAGGAGAGACAGCGGATTCTCTGGCTGCCCTTCGGGAGGCTCAGAAGCGTGGCTTCAAGGTGCTTGGAATTGTAAATGTTGTAGGAAGTTCCATTGCCAGAGAGGCAGATAGTGTGCTCTATACCTGGGCAGGACCTGAGATATCAGTTGCAACAACAAAAGCCTATAGTACCCAGTTGGCAGCAATTTATCTCATTGGTCTGCTTTTTGGAGAAATCCGCGGCGTTCTGGGAGAAAAGGAATATCAGGAATATGTAGAAGAATTGGGGAGACTTCCTGAGAAAATCCAGAAAATCCTGGATGAAAAGGAACGGATTCAATGGCTGGCAAATAAATTTTCTCATACCAAGGATGTATTTTTTATTGGAAGAGGTTTGGATTATGCCATTTCCCTGGAAGGCTCCCTGAAGTTAAAGGAAATTTCTTATATTCATTCAGAGGCTTATGCAGCAGGGGAGTTGAAGCATGGCACCATTTCCCTTATTGAGGAGGGGGTTCTGGTGGTAGGTGTTGCCACTCAGCCGAATTTGTTTGAAAAGGAAATCAGCAATCTGGTGGAGGTACGCAGCCGTGGTGCATCTGTTCTGGGACTGACCACTTACGGAAATTATGCCATGGAAGATATTGCGGACTTTACCGTATATGTGCCAAGAACCAAGGACTATTTTGCCACCAGTCTGGCTGTAGTGCCATTGCAGCTTCTGGCTTATTATATATCTGTGGCAAAAGGGCTGGATGTGGATAAGCCCAGAAATCTGGCAAAAAGTGTAACGGTGGAATAAGAAACATAGTGATGTAGTAATAGGAATTTCCCAAAATTGTGAAGGAAAATTATAGAACCGTTTAAAGTTAAGACAAATTACTCAATAAAAAGTAATGGGGTGTCGGATTGGAACATAATATCCGACATCCCATTATTTGTTTATTATTGCTTATTTACTTTTTTTGCCCAAAAAGCATTTCGATATTGGGAGGGAGTGACTCCTTCTATTTTTTTAAATAATCTCATAAAGTATTTATCATCAGTAAATCCGCACATATATGAGATATCTTGGATGGAGATGGTGTCCCGGAGACACAAGATATTTTTGGCAATTGAAATTCGAAAACGATTTATATAGGCAGAAACAGGATAGCCGGTATACTTTTTTATAAGTGCAGTCAAATAGGTGGGATGATAATTATATTGTTTTGCCAAAGACTCAACTGTAATTGATTCATTATAATGAGTTCGAATATATTCTATAATATTCATTACCTGGTTTGGGATTTTATCTTCCATCAGATTATTAGATAAAAAAGACTCTGCTGTGAATTCAAGTAGTAGAAGATTTAAGGCATATCTACATCTCCAAGTTGCTTGATAGTTGTCACGTTTCGAAATATCTAATAACTGCACAAATAAAAGAATAGAACGTTTTTCTGCGGATAGTTTACCATGTTCTGGAATCAGAAAGTTATTATGCGGAGATGGCGTGGGGGGGGGTAGAAACTGATTGTTTAAATCTTCGTTGTAACGAAGGAGAGTACTTTTGTTATAGATGGTATAATGTGGGTCTGTCATGTAAAAATGTACCCAATAATAAGACAATTTTCCGGTACTTGGTTTATAGCCAAAATGTGTTTGGTGAGGAAATAATAAAAGAGATTCATTTTTGCATACATCTAAATTATGTCCATTTTGATTGATATGGAGTGTTCCTTCGCAAACAATTATGAAAACAAAAGAATCAATATTTCGCCGAGGGTGAGTGAAACCGTTGTCATTTATAAGGTTACCGCATGAGATGAATTCGATAGGGTATGAAGCATGTGCTGTACAGTATAACATATGGGATTTGTCCACCTTTCCTTTTGATTTGTCAGTTGTTTGAAAAGTTACATGTGCTATTATAATAACATCAATTATACATAACTTGCAAGTTACGGTATGTGAAAATGAAGGTGAAAATGTAGCACAATTGGAGGTTTTAAGACAATGAAAAAGAAAAAAATATTAGCATTATCTTTGGCAACACTTATGGCAGTATCAGTAGTAGGGTGCGGAGCACCGAAACAGCCGGGAGCAGAAGGAGATTCTTCAAATGAAGCTAAAAAAGGACAAGAAGGAATTGTAGAGTTAACTTTCATGGGCTGGGAGGCTTCTCCGTTGGAAACAAAAGCAGTAGAAGAAGGCATTAAAGCTTTTGAGAAAGAAAATCCTAATATTAAAGTAACTTATACCCCGGGTCTTGCTGGATCAGAGTATAATGCAAAACTTTTATCTTCTGCAGCAGCAAAAGCATTACCGGATGTTATGTTCGTTGCTGCTGACAGTTACAGACAGATTGTATCTAAGGGTGCTTTGATGGAATTAACTGATAAATTTAATGAAGATTTTCCACTAGATGACTTTATTGATTCTTCTCGTCAGATTATGGAGATAGACGGGAAAGTATATGGCATTTCTGCTTGTACAGTGTCTCCTATTGTATATTACAATAAAGATGTATTTGATGCAGCAGGAATTCCCTATCCAAGTGCGGATCCGGCGGAGTGTTGGACAATAGATGAGTTTCGGGAAATTGCAAAAGAACTTACGTCAGATGAAATTTATGGAGTGTATGGACTTGAAACTGTGGCAGACACATTAAATGCACAGATTCTTTCTAATGGTGGAACGCGATATAATGAAGATTTTACAAAGAGTACGATGAATACACCAGAAGTAAAAGAGGTGTTTGAAACAATTAAAGCTATACGTGTAGAAGATGGTTCAGCACCTGACGCATCTACACTGGATGCGGTAGGAATGTCAGCAAAACAGATGCTTCAGACCGGAAAAGTAGCAATGCTAGTAGATGGTTCATGGTCATTGCAGGAACTTGCCGATTCCGGTATGAATATTGGAATGGCGCCTCTTCCGTCTTACGGAGAAGTGCTTACAACTGGTCAGGCACACTTACATGCGATTTCAGCAACTACAGAGCACCCGGAAGAGGCGTGGAAGTTTCTCCAGTTCTTATCCGGAATGGAGTATCAAGGAGAACTTTGTAAGAGTGGACTTTGGATGCCAAATCGTTGTTCAATGTATGAGGAAGATGCAGTTGCTCAGTGGTACGATGAAAAAGTTCATGGAGATAGCTATAAGTTAATGCTTGATTATTTTAAAGATGCAGCGGTAGATCCTGGAGCATTGCAAAAATCAACACAGGCACGTGATATCATTATAGAAGAAGCAGATATGTATTTTAAACAGGATCAAGATATTGATGTGACTCTCCAGAATCTTGATAGCAGAATTGATGAAGCAATTGCAGAAGCGTTACAGCAGTAGCAGTACATGATTAATAGAGGTATAGCCTATCCCCCCTGCATTGCATGAAGTTGCAGGGGGATTTTTGTAATTATTTATTTTATAGGAAAGAAGGGACGGTTATATTGAGTAGAGGGAATAAAATTAGTAAACTGAAAGATGATAGTAAGTGGGCATGGACGATGCTTTTGCCCAATATTATTGGATTTGTTTTATTTATGTTGGTGCCTGTAGTTGCAACGTTTGTTTTGAGTTTTACAAAGTATGATATGTTGACGCCGCCTAAATTTATTGGATTACAAAACTATATTGATTTAGTGAAAGATCCTATCGTTTGGGAAGTTACAAAAAACACATTAGTTTATACAATATTAACGGTACCTGTTGGAATGTGCCTTTCTTTACTCCTTGCAGTTATGCTTGATCAAAAAATTGGATTTAGAAGATTTTATAGAGCTGCATTTTTTCTTCCATCTATTACATCTATGGTAGTTGTAGCTATTGTATGGCAGTGGATATATAATCCGGATTATGGCCTTTTGAATTATTTTCTTTCTTTGTTTGGGCTTCAAGGACCGAAGTGGTTATTGGATGCAAAAACATCTCTGCTTTCATTGGCTATTGTAGGTATTTGGAAGAGTGCAGGTTATAACATGATTATTTTCTTATCTGGGTTGCAAGGGATTTCTACAAGTTATTATGAAGCAGCAGAATTGGATGGTGCAAGTAAGTGGGCACAATTTCGCTACATAACAGTTCCAATGCTGAAGCCTACCACATTCTTTATTTTTATTATGTCTATCATTAGTTCTTTCCAAGTGTTTGATCAGGTTATGCTAATGACAAAAGGTGGTCCTGGACGCTCCTCTTCGGTATTAGTTCACTACTTATATCAGAATGCGTTCCAGTACTTTAAGCTAGGGTATGCTTGTGCTATTGCATATTTGCTGTTCTTTATAGTAATGATTATTACAGCAATTAATATGCGAATGGAAAAGAGTATGAGAGAAATATATTAGAAGGAGGGAGAGAGTATATATGAGTCAGAAGAGAAAGAAACTGGTTATAAAGATAATTGCACATACAATATTAATATTGGGTTCTTTAACAATGTTGGTTCCTTTTATATGGATGCTTTCGTCTTCCTTAAAGAGTTTAGGTGAAGTTTTCGTGTTTCCACCAACCTTATTTGGTGAGCGGCTTGTTTGGGAAAATTACACTCAAATTTCCAGCAGATTTGATTATTTTGCATATTTTTTGAATAGTGTTAAAGTATCAGCATGGGTTGTTATTTTTCAGGTGTTTACCTCAGCAACTGCTGGATATGTTTTTGCAAAAATGAATTTTAAAGGAAGAGATAAGATATTCTCATTGTATTTAGCAACCATGATGATTCCATTCCATGTGACTGTTATTACAAATTATCTACAGATGTCCATGTATGGCTTAGTAAATACATTATGGTCATTGATGCTTCCTGCGTCTGTTTCAGCATTTGGAACATTCCTTATGAGACAATTTTTTATTACTGTTCCAAATGAATTGGTAGAAGCTGCTAAGATTGATGGATGTAATCCATTTACTACCTTTATTAAAATTGCTTTTCCAATGGCAAAATCTACTATTGCAACGCTTTGTATTTTTTGTTTTATGAATGTGTGGAATGACTACTTTACACCATTGATTTATATTAATGATGCGAGAAAATATACACTACCGTTAGGACTTGCTAGTATGAAGGGAATGTATTCTACAGATTGGCCAGTGCTTATGGCATCTTCGGTTATTGCTGTACTTCCAGTGCTTATTGCATTCCTTTGTGCCCAGGATGCATTTGTAAAGGGTGTTATGATGTCAGGTATGAAAGATTGATAAAAAGGAGAAAAAATATGTTAGAAAAAAAATTAAGACCATTTCGTTTAGATCATATTGAAATTCAGGATAAATTTTGGAAAGAATATATGGAATTGGTAAGAAAACATGTGATTCCATATCAGTGGGAAGCGTTAAATGATAGAATTGAAGATGCAGAGCCTAGTGGATGTATTCGGAACTTCCGTGTAGCTTCGAAACAAGAAGAAGGAGAATTTTATGGCATGGTATTTCAGGATAGCGATGTCTATAAATGGCTGGAAGCGGTTGCGTATTCTTTGATGTGGCATCCGGATGAAGAATTGGAAAAAACAGCGGACGATGTTATAGATTTAATTGGAGCGGCACAACAGCCAGATGGATATCTGGACACCTATTATATTATCAATGGACTGGAAAAACGGTTCACAAACCTCATGGATCATCACGAATTATATTGTTTAGGACATATGGTGGAAGGTGCCGTTGCTTATTATAATGCAACTGGAAAAAGAAAATTTTTGGATATCGCCATTGGTTATGCAGATTGTGTATATGAAAATCTTGGGGTAGAAGAAGGAAAAATACCGGGTTATCCAGGACACGAAGTTGCAGAAATGGCCTTGGTTGCCTTGTATGGTATTACGAAGGATGAAAAGCATTTAAAGCTGGCAAAATATTTTGTGGATCAGAGAGGACAGTCGCCGCTGTTTTTTGATGTAGAAAGTGAAAAGAATGGAAATACTTGCTACTGGGATGATTCTTATATGAAAAAACAGTATTATCAGGCTGGAAAACCGGTAAGAGAGCAAGATGTTGCAGAAGGGCATGCTGTGCGTGCTGTATATTTATATTCAGGTATGGCCGATGTTGCAAGTGCCTGTGAGGATGAAGAGTTGTTTCATGTCTGTGAAAAACTATGGGAGAATATTGTGACAAAACAAATGTATGTAACGGGGGCTATTGGTGCGACGCAGCACGGAGAGGCTTTTACATTTGATTATGATTTGCCCAATGATACAATTTATGCAGAAACTTGTGCGGCAATTGGGTTGATTTTCTTTTCCAGAAGAATGTTTGAAATTACAAAAGAAAGTAAATATATGGATGTTGTAGAGCGTTGCTTGTTTAATGGTGTAATTAGTGGAATGTCTTTGGATGGAAAGCGTTTCTTTTATGTGAATCCGTTGGAAGTGAACCCAGAAGCATCGGAAAAAGACTATAACAAAAAACATGTAAAACCAGAACGCCAGAAATGGTTTGGATGTTCCTGTTGTCCTCCTAATATCGCAAGACTTCTATCTTCTATAGGTGGTTATGCATATGAGTGTAATGAGAACTCTGTATATATGAATTTGTTTGTTGGAGGAAAAATAAAAGCTGTCTTAAACGGGAAGAAGAATGTGTTCAAAGTAGAAACAGAGTATCCGTGGAATGGTACTGTAGAAATTAATGTAGAAAACGAAGAGGATAGTGCGTTTACTTATGCAATCAGAATTCCGAATTGGTGTGAAAAATATAAGCTTACAATTAATGGTGAAATAGAAGAGTATAATCTGGAAAAAGGTTATATTATGCTGGAACGCGAATGGAGAAATGGGGATAAGATTGTGTTATCTATGGATATGCCAGTAGTGTTGGTGGAAGCAAATCCAAAAGTAAGAGAAGATATTGGAAAAGTAGCTGTTATGAGAGGACCGATTGTATATTGTGTGGAAGAGGTGGATAATGGGGCACAGCTTCAGGAGGTTTATTTGGAAGAATCCCCTGAGTTTGATGTTTGCTTTGAAGAGAATTTATTAAAAGGAGTGGTCACATTGACGACAGAAGGTAAGCGTGTTTCTGAAAATGGCTGGAGTGAAGTGTCATTGTACCGTACATATAAAGGAAAAGAATATCAGAAACAACAATTAAAATTTATTCCATATTATTCATGGACAAACAGAGGTGTAGGTGAAATGTCTGTGTGGGTAAGAATTTAACAGGAGATGAGTATTATGAGTTTTATGGAATATGATTCACCAATCATGACGGGGATTAATAAGGTTGTGGATATTTTGTTGCTAAGCTGTTTATGGTTTGTTTGTTGCATTCCAATTATTACGATTGGGGTATCCACTACAGCTTTGTACTATACGTCGGTAAAATCTATAAGAAAGAGCAGAGGATATATAGTAAAGACGTTTTTCCATGCTTTCCGCATAAATTTTTGGCCAGCTACGCGTATGTGGCTTCTGTTTGCTCTTGGAATTGTACTGTTTTATATTAATTTTATTTTTGCATCACTTTTAAAGGATAAGAGCTTTCAGTTTTTTGTTGCAACATTTTATTATGCATTGGCCTTTGCTGTATTGAGTATAGGGTGCTATGCTTTTCCTGTATTATCTAGATGCAGTATGAAGTGCGGGGAAATTATGAGGTTTTCGGCAGGGTTAATGGTGAAACATTTTCCATCGACTCTAGTAATGACAGTGATTGTAGTGGTAAGCGTATATATTATGTGGATGGTTCCTATTTTTGTGTTTTGCTTACCGGCTGTTGGAAGTTTCTTTTTTTCCTTTTTTATGGAAAAGATATTAATTCGTTATACACCTGAAACAGAAAGAAGTGGATGGTATGCTGAGCAAGATATGAATTAGCTAGGAGGTGTTTTGATGGGCTGTTTAAAGGAGATAAAAGGAAGAAATGTTATAATATACGATGAAGAATTGCTTCGTCGTAGAGAGGAAAATAAGAAATATTTACTTGAGCTTGAAAATGATAATCTATTGATTTCTTATACATTAGAGGCTGGACTTTATAAAACAGCAGAAATACCAAAAGGAATTCATGGAGGGTGGGAATCACCGCTCTGTGAATTGAGAGGACACTTTCTAGGACATTGGCTTTCAGCGGCAGCCATGCATTATGAAGCTACTGGAAACCAAGTGGTTAAAGCAAAAGCGGATGAAATTGTAGAAATTTTAGCAAAATGCCAAGAAGAAAATGGAGGAAGATGGGTAGCATCTATTCCAGAGAAATATCTGTATAGAATAGGCAATAAAAAACCAGTATGGGCACCACAATATACGATACATAAGACGTTTATGGGGTTATTGGACATGTATGAATTGGCCGGAAATGAACAGGCTCTTGAAATTGCGGTTCGGTTCGGAGAATGGTTTTATGATTGGAGTGGACGGTACAGTACGGAACAGTTTCAGCAAATTTTAGATGTGGAAACAGGAGGGATGCTGGAAATTTGGGCAATTTTGTACAGACTGACTCAGAAAGATATCTTTCGTGAACTTATGGATAGGTATTATAGGAAAAGTCTTTTTGATGGTCTTCTAGAAGGAAAAGACGTATTAACGAATATGCATGCAAATACGACTATTCCAGAAATATTAGGCGCAGCAGCATGTTATGAAGTCACGGGGGAAGAGAAGTTTTTTGAGATTACAGAAGCTTATTGGAATGAAGCAGTTACTATGAAAGGAAGTTATGCAACTGGAGGGCAGACATGTGGTGAAATATGGAGTCCAGATAAAAACCTTGCGGTGCGTCTTGGAGATAAAAATCAGGAACATTGCACGGTTTACAACATGATGCGCCTTGCAGATTTCCTGTTTCGCCATACTGGAAAAGCTGAGTATATGGACTATTGGGAAAAAAATCTTTATAATGGAATTATGGCACAGGGGTATTGGAAAGGGAGTTTTACTCATGGAAGAAAATCAGAATATCCAACACAAGGGCTGTTGACTTACTTTCTTCCGTTGCGTTCAGGAGGACAAAAGGCATGGAGTTCCAGAACACAGGACTTTTTTTGCTGCCATGGTTCTCTGGTGCAAGCAAATGCCGCACATAATAAAGGAATTTATTATGAAAGTGATAATCAGTTATATATCTGCCAATATTTTAATTCAGATTATGATGGTGAAATCAATGGACAGAAAGTTACTGTAAAACAGAGAATTAATTTACTGAATGGGAGTGCCCATTTAGCGAGTGATTCTACAGGACATCAGAAAATTAATAGTATTTGTGTGGAAAATCCTAATAATCCAAGAAAACTGGTGTGTGATTTTTATATAAAAACCGAGACAAAAAAAGAATTAGAAATTTTAATTCGTATTCCTCTGTGGATTAATGGAAAACTAGTTCTTCGTATTAATGGTGAAGAAGTAGATTCAGAATATAAACCAGGAACTTTTGTAAGCATTAAACGAGTATGGAAAGACGATATAATTCACTTAGAATTAGGAAAGAAAATTTCCGTAGATTATCTTCCAGGAGCTGAAAATACGGTGGCATTTTTAGATGGACCAGTTTTGCTTGCAGGTTTATGTGATGAGGAACGTGTTTTATATATCGATAAAGAATTGCCAGAAGAATTGCTTGTGGCAGATAATGAACGTGAATGGGGAAACTGGATGAATACATACAAAACAGTACATCAAGCTAGAGGTATTAGATTTATACCGTTGTATCAAGTAGGTTATGAGAAATATGCAGTATATTTTCCTATCGAAAGTAGAAAATACAGTTAGAGATTAAAAGTATAAGGACAGAATTAATAATTAGACACTACTGTTAGACAGTCGGTCCAGATTTATATAGTTACAAAAAAGTAACCGTAATCCTTTAATATAGGAAAACGGTTACTTTTTTGCATTTATTCCGCTGCTAATACATCCCCAAGAGAGGTGTCTCCCATGAAGGTATTTACATTGTAAAGGAATAGAATGTCTGTGATTTCGTTGTCTGTAATCAGGCTTTCAATATTGTCATAGTAATATCTGGGGTCAATGACAATGATGTTTCTGTAATAAGGCACCAGGAAAGGAATGAAGCAGTTTGCGTAGGAGTCTTTGAATAGCAAGAGATTTTTCTTTCCCTCCATAGGTGTGGAAATATCAACGCGGGAGTGGTTTCCACCGAAGAATACTTCGTATTTATCTTTGTTTTCCAGAGCAGCGCTTTCATACATGGAAGCAGTCCGCTTTCCTTCATCTACAAAGTTTACCACACAGTCTGTATTTACATTCTGAGGAATGTATAATTCAATGGTATCCATACCTTTATCGTAGCCGCTTTTGGAGGTTAATGTCCCCTGGAAGCTGTGGGTTACGGGATAAATAGTGTACTCCTGGGTTGGACTGTCAATACCAAGGGCAGTGCTGAGAGCATCAAAGGCATATTTAGCGCCCAGGGTTGTCCAGTGATGGTCTGTTTTGTAATAGATTTCTTCATCCTTATGTGATGTCATGGTTTTTGTCAGGTCTACAAAATTCAGAGAAGTACCTACTGCGCTCTGGACATACTTAATGTCTGCTTCCTGGTCTCTTACCGGAGCATTTCTGGGAATCAGATGGTCATATACATAAGCCGCATTGGGAATCAGGGTCATAACAGTGTTGATGTCCGGATGGCTGGCAGCGAAGTTGCTGATAGCGTCCAGGTTATTATCCAGGGCTTTCTGGTTTGGCGCGCCTGGGATTTCCATGAGATGGTCCTTTTTGCCAATATAGACGCCGTTGGATTCGCGTTTTCCAAGAGCCAGGTCTTCTAAAACTTTTAAGTTAATCCATTTATCCCGGATAAAAAACTGGTCTGTTACATAGTCTTCCATGTCTTTCATGTATTTTCCACTGGCCAGGTTTGCCATGGAAAATTCAGGCTTTTGAGCCAGCATACGGTTTTCAGATTCTGAATACTTTTTGTCTTTGCTAAAGAGGTTAAAGGCAAAAGCAATAATCAGAAAAAACAGAAAGATACCAGCCATTTTAAAATAGATTTTGGAACTCCGCTGATAAAAGAGCTTTTCTTTTCTGCGTCTTTTTTCTTCCGGAGTCATTTTTCTTTTATGAGGATGTCTTTGGTTTTCCATATTTTTGTATCGCCTCCTGTCAGAATCGGAAATAGAGGAATGGATTATAAGTTGCATTTACCAGGTAGGCAATGGAAAAAATAAAAATTGCTGTATAAATCACTGCTGCAGCTACAGAAGGATATTTACCTTTCTGTAAGGTGAAGCGGCGGAATTTTTTCCATAACCATGGAGTGGAACACAGGGCGCAGATTACCAGGAGAATCAGGTTTTGTGCCAGATAGTAAAGTCCTGTAGAATCAATAAAGCCGCTGCCACCGATTCCAAACATATTTCCTATGTATACAAAGGCATCTTTTAGGGTTGGTGAGAAGAATAATACCCATCCAAACAGAACCAGAATGAAACAATAGGCCTGCTGTGCCTTGGCCGGGAGCTTTTCCAGCTTCGGAGCCAGGAATAGCTTTTCTGCCAGTAAAAGAAGACCATAGTAAAGTCCCCAGAGCATGAAGTTCCAGGCAGCGCCATGCCAGAAACCGGTGAGCATCCACACGATTAAGATATTGCGGATATGCTTGGCTCTGGACACGCGGTTTCCACCCAGAGGGATATAAACATATTCCCGGAACCAGGTTCCAAGTGAAATGTGCCATCTTCTCCAGAATTCAGTAACACTTTTTGAAATATAAGGGTAATCAAAGTTTTTAATAAATTCAAATCCGAACATTTTTCCAAGACCAATGGCCATATCGGAATAACCGCCGAAATCGAAATAAATCTGCATTGCATAGGCAATACATCCAATCCATGCTGTGAGAACAGAACGTTCTGCAGGAAGGATGGCAGCAATGGCATCATAAGTCATACCAATATTGTTAGCAAGAAGTACCTTTTTTCCAAGACCTCTTAAGAACCAGGAAACGCCCTGGCCGAATTTGTAAAGGGAATGGGTACGTTTGCTAAGCTGTGCATCCACATCTGTGTAGCGGACAATAGGGCCGGCAATGAGCTGCGGAAACATGGTTACATAAGCGCCGAAGGAAACAAAGTTCTTCTGTACAGGCACAACCCCCTTATATACATCAATGATGTAGGAAAGGGTCTGGAAGGTATAAAAGGAAATACCAATGGGCAGGGACAATTCCCTGTACGGAATTTCAAAAGGCAAGATAGCGTTTAAGTTGTTTACCAGGAATCCGTAGTATTTAAAGAATCCTAAAATTGCCAGGTTTACAATTACGGTAAACCAGAAACTGTACCTTAGCATCTTTGTATTTTCATTTTTCCGGTATCCATCAATTTCGATACCACTTAAATAGTTGAACACAATACTAAAGAGCATGAGGAATACATATACAGGCTCTCCCCAGGCATAAAAAATCAGGCTGCATAATAAGAGCATGAAGTTTTTGAACTTCCAGGGTACAACATAGTACAGGAAGAGGGTTATGGGAAGAAATACAAACAGAAAGAAAATACTGCTGAAAATCATACTTTTTTATCCTTTCATTCTTATGGTCATTACATTTTTAAAGGCTGTTGCGGAAAGCCTGGTCAGCCTTGGCAGCATCTGGATGGACAATATAGAGAATAAAGTTTCCCTGAACATCCAGGATGTGGTTTTCCAGCATATCAAACTGTTCAATCCCGTAACCTTCAAAACTGGATTTCTGAGTTTCCAGGCGGCTGTTAATAGCTTTTGTAACTGCCTCTGCCTGAGAACTGTCCTTTAATTTTACAATCAGAAGCTCCTGGGCATTCATATTTGTCTCCGGTGCATATAAGGTGACGCCTTCATAATCACTGGCATTTAATCCATAGAATTTCTTAAACATACGGTTGTTGCTCTCTGCCATTCCTTCCACTTTGATGGACTTTACCACCTTGTTGGTTACGGTTTTCAAAGATGCTTTGCTTTCCTTGTCTCCTATCTGGAGAAACACAATAAAAGCAAAGAGAATTACAACCATAGCTACCCGTATGGGTGTCAAAAAGGAAATTTTCTTATTCATTTTCTGTTACCTCCATAATGATAGCGTTACCCCAGTACAGGTAAAATTCTTTTCGCATATGGATACCATCCACGTCATAGAGATCCTTATGTTCTTCCACTTCCTCCGTAATATCAATAAAAGGAACTCCTGTTTCTTCAAAATGTGCTTTTAGCTGTTCGTTCCAATCTGGGATTTCCCGCCATTTCTCAGATTTCTGGAAAGCAGGATCCGTGGCAGGAATAATAGAGTTTACATATACCGTAGCATCAGGTAAAGCCTCCTGAAGCTGCTGAATCATCTGGTCATATTCTGTTATATATTCTTCGCAGGTTTTCCAGAACCCAATGCTGACATCATTGATACCAAAGCAGAGAATAATACTGGATGGATTCACAGCCTTTATCCCATCTATGTATTCCGGTATTTTCCGAATGGTAGCTCCTGCATCCGCAAATACGCGGCTGTCATCCACGCAGTCGAAAACCTCAAATCCCACTGCACGGGAATCTCCAAGAATCACAGAGTCATTAAACTGTGCCCATACATTGATTTCACCGCTTTCTAAGGCTGCTTTTCTCTCAGCTCTTTTAATTTCTTTGATTTCCTGTTCAATTTCACTGGTATCCTTTTTTTCCAGGGATTTAATATAGGAAACCCCTTCTTTGATTCCTTCGGTGTTGACTTTTTTACCGGAGGTAACCAGGGAAATAATGGCAATAATAATAGCAGCTACTGCAACCGCCTCTAAAACAAGCCGTTTACGGGGATTGCGAATCTGCCGCTTTACCCATCGAGTCATAGAACGATAGGTTTGATATAGTTTTTTCTTCATTTTAAATTTGCCCCTTATCTATCTTTATCAATATTTAACTAAAAATAATCCTTACTATTTATAATATATCGAATTCGTCAAGAGTGCAATATGCGACAGTATTTGACATAGAGAAATTTTTGGGGTTTTTCACAAGAAATTGGTCAATTTTTTGGGTAGAAAATTTGTGGTTGTATTCTTTTGGATTTTTATGCTATAGTAGGAAGCATTAACAATATTTACAAATGAGGGAGAAATACAAATGAAAGGACATTGGAAAGAGAAATTATTTGGCGACAAACAGTTTTATAAGATGGTTTTGCTAATTGCAGTTCCTATTATGATTCAAAATGGTATTACCAATTTTGTAAGTCTGCTGGATAATATTATGGTTGGGCAGGTTGGTACAGAGCAGATGACCGGAGTGGCTATTGTAAATCAGCTTATTTTTGTATACAACCTGTGTATTTTCGGCGGTGTGTCCGGGGCGGGGATTTTCACAGCCCAGTTTTTCGGACAAAAGGATGACGAGGGTGTGGCAAACACCTTCCGGTTTAAGCTTTGGATGGCAGCTATTTTAACAGGTATTACGATTTTAATTCTGGCAGCGTTTGGGGAACCGCTGATTCAGATGTATCTCAATGGAAACCAGGACGGAGGAGACACAGCAGCAGCACTCCATTATGGAAAGGAATATCTCTGGATTATGCTGGCTGGTCTTCCGGCTTTTATGGTGGTTCAGGTTTATGCCAGTACGTTAAGAGAATGTGGAAGTACCATTACTCCTATGAAAGCAGGAATTACAGCGGTTCTTGTAAACCTGGTGTTTAATTATCTGCTGATTTACGGTAAGTTTGGTTTCCCGGAACTTGGTGTTAAGGGAGCTGCTGTGGCTACGGTAATGTCCCGCTATGTAGAGGCTTTCATTGTGGTTTGCTGGACCCATGCGCACAAGGAACAGAATACTTATATAAAAGGGCTGTATCGTACCATGAAGATTCCTGGTTATCTGGTGAAGCGTATTTTAATTAAGGGAACTCCTCTGCTGCTCAATGAAACCATGTGGGCTGCGGGCATGGCTCTGCTTCTCCAGTGCTATTCTGTAAGAGGAATGAATGTGGTGGCAGGAATGAATATTTCCAACACCATTTCTAATTTATTTAACGTAGTATTTATTGCCCTGGGTGATTCGGTGGCGATTGTGGTAGGTCAGCTTCTGGGAGCAGGAAAAATGGAAGAAGCAAAAGATACAGACCGCAAGATGATTGTATTTTCTGTTATGTGCTGTACCGGCGTGGCATTGGTAATGCTGATTATTGCGCCGCTGTTTCCACAGTTATACAACACAAACCCCGCATCCAGAGAACTGGCGAAGTATTTTATTATGGTGACTGCGGTGTTTATGCCAATGCAGGCTTTTCTCCACGCAGCGTATTTTACCCTGCGCTCCGGTGGAAAAACCATTGTAACCTTTTTCTTTGACAGTGTGTTTATCTGCTGTATCAGTGTTCCTATTGCTTATCTTTTAGGGCATTTTACGGAGCTGTATGTGGTGTATATTTTTGTTGCAGTGCAGATGGCAGATATTATTAAATGTATCATTGGATTTGTGCTGGTGAAAAAAGGTGTGTGGCTACAGAATATTGTAGAGTAAGAAGAAAACCGATTTTGACAATCTGTATTAACAGAGTGTCAGAGTCGGTTTTTTTATGCAAATTTAACGTTCATTTTAGAAAAACATGATAGTTAGAGCCGATTTTTCTCTTTAAACTAAGTGACAGGTTGTGAACAGGAAGGAGAAAAATTGTGTCAGGAATTGTTTTAAAAAATATATGCAAACAGTATGATAAGGAACATTACGCAGTAAAAAATTTCAATTTGGATATACAGGACAGGGAATTTATTATTTTTGTGGGTCCCTCCGGCTGCGGAAAGTCTACCACCTTGCGGATGATTGCAGGGCTGGAGGATATCAGTGACGGGGAATTGTGGATAGACGGGGAGCTGTGTAACTATTATGAGCCAAAAGACAGAGGGCTGTCCATGGTTTTTCAGAATTATGCATTGTATCCCAATATGACAGTATACGGAAATCTGGCCTATGCGCTGAAAATCAGAAAAGTTCCCAAAAAAGAGATTGATAAAAAGGTACATCAGGTGGCTAAGGTTCTGGAAATTGAACAGTTGCTGGATAGAAAACCAAGCGCCTTGTCAGGAGGACAGAAGCAGAGAGTTGCTATTGGAAGCGCTATTATCCGTAAGCCCAAAGCCTTTCTTATGGATGAGCCTCTTTCTAATCTGGATGCCAAATTAAGGGCGCAGATGCGTATTGAACTGGCAAAATTACATAGGGAACTTGGGACTACTATGATTTACGTGACTCATGATCAGACAGAGGCTATGACTTTGGGAACCAGAATTGTGGTGATGAAGGACGGTGTGGTGCAGCAGGTAGAAAGCCCTGCTAATATTTATAACAATCCTAGAAATCAGTTTGTAGCAGGTTTTATTGGCTCTCCGTCCATGAATTTTTTTGACGCTTATGTAGGAGAGGAAGAGGGCAGAACAACCCTTTATTTAGGTGGTACAGAACTTGGAAAAAAGGTTTATGTAGATGGCAGCAGGGGACAGATATTAAAAGAGCAGGAAAACGGAAAAAAGGTTGTGATTGGTATCCGTCCGGAGGACATCTGGGAGTATGAAGATGCTGTACACAGAGGCTTTGATGAAGCAAGTGTGGATATTGTAGAAACTATTACTGCAAGAGAGATGCCTGGGGCAGAGGTGATTCTTTACTTTGATGCTCAGAATAAGAGTCATGCAGTGCGGTTAAGACCGGATAATCAGACCAGAACCGGGGAAAAGCTTCAGCTTTATTTTGACCCGGAAAAGCTTCATGTGTTTGATAAAGAAACCGGAGAAAATTTATTTTACAGAGAGGAAATTTCAGTATGAATCAAGGAAAGAAAAAATGGAGTGTAACACCTTACTGCTATCTGATTCCCAGTATGCTGGTGTTTGGTGTGTTTTTGTTCTATCCCTTTTTTAAAACAATTTATTTAAGCCTTTATAAGACAAATAAAATGGGCCAGGCAAAACTGTTTGTGGGACTTGGAAATTATAAGGAACTGCTTAGTTCTCCGTCCTTTTTAAACAGTCTGAAAGTAACGTTGATTTTTGTATTGATTGTAGTAGCAGGCAGTATGCTTCTGGGATTGGTTGCAGCGGTTTTGTGCAACAAGGCATTTCCTGGCATTCGATTTTTCAGTACAGCCTATGCGTTGCCAATGGCTATTGCATCCAGTTCTGCGGCTATGATTTTCCAGATTATGCTGCATCCGTCTGTGGGGATTGTAAATAAGCTCCTTGGGCTGGATATTAACTGGTTAAATGATCCCAAAACAGCTCTTTATTGTGTGGCAATCCTTACCGCGTGGCTGAACAGTGGAATCAATTTCCTGTACTTTTCCGCAGGGCTTGGAAACATTGATGAGACTATTTATGAACGGGCGTCGGTAGACGGAGCCAGTGGTATACAGCAGTTTTTCAGCCTTACGCTGCCGGGACTTTCCCCTATTATGTTTTATACGCTGGTAGTAAATATTATTCAGGCGTTTCAGTCTTTTGGACAGATTAAAATTCTGACAGAGGGTGGACCAAATGAAAGTACCAATGTTATTGTGTACTCCATTTACAGAGATGCATTCTTTAACTATCGCTTTGGAAGTGCAGCGGCTCAATCCGTTATTTTGTTTATTATTATTATGCTCATCACTCTGGTGATGTTCCGTATGGAGAAGAAAGGAGTTACTTACTAATGACAGATACCAAGAATATGGTGCTTGAAGGTTTTAGGGAAAATACTATGACCAAAGAGCAGCTATTAGCCCTTAAGACACAAATGAATGCAAAAGCTTTGGCAAAAAGGAGAACACGTACAGGGATTCGTCTTGCAGCCAACTTTGTAATGGCTTTTGTGATTTTACTTCCGTTGTTATATGCGCTTAGCATTGCATTTATGCCATCAGGTGAATTGTTTACCATGGAGCTGAATCTGCTGCCAAAGAATCCAACACTCAGCAATTTTCGAGATGCTCTGGTAAATGTACCGCTGCTTCGGTTTATTTTAAACTCTTTTATTATGGCAGGATGCATTACCATTGGACAGATTATTACATGTTCACTTTCTGCTTTTGCATTTTCTTTTTTGGAATTTAAGGGAAAAGGAATCTTGTTTGCTATTGTTATGGCAACCATGATGGTGCCAGGGGAAGCAACGATTATTTCTAATTATCTGACAGTAGGAAATTTGGGAATGTTAGATACTTATGGGGTACTTATTGTGCCTTACCTGACTTCTGCAATGGGAATTTTCTTGTTTCGGCAGTTTTATATGACTTTTCCGATTTCATTATATGAATCTGCAAAATTAGATGGATGTAATAATTTAAAATTTATTATAAAAATCTTGCTTCCATTGACAAAATCAGCTATCGGGGCTATGGGAGTATATACCTTTATTAATGCATGGAACATGTACATGTGGCCTCTTCTGGTAACAGGTTCTGACAAAATGAGAACCGTACAGATTGGTATCAGTATGCTGGACAGTGTGGATTCCCAGTCCATTACCTTAATGATTGCAGGGGTGGTTATGGTTATCATTCCATCCATTTCAATTTTTATCCTGGGACAGAAACAGCTTATCCGTGGAATGTTTTCCGGAGCTGTAAAGGGGTAAAATTCAGCCGGAAGTGGCTTTTGCAAATAGATGAAAATGAAGAAAAATCTAAAGACATTAGGAGAAAAAACATGAAAAAAAGAGTAATAACAGTAGTTTTAGCAGCAACTATGGCCCTCAGTTCACTGGCAGGCTGTGGCAATGGGAAAACCCTGGAAGAACAGACAGCATCCACAGGAGCAAACAGTACGCAGGAGGGTACAGATGGTGAAGGATTTTCCATGGCAGATGCCAAAGACGTGGAGGGAACCGAGATTTCCTTCTGGCATTCCATGGGTGGCGTCAACGGACAGGCTATTGATGCTCTGGTGGAGAAGTTTAATACAGAAAATGAATTTGGGATTACAGTAAATGCCCAGTATCAGGGAGAATATGACGATTCCTTAAATAAACTGAAAAGCGCTCAGATTGGAAACATGGGAGCCGATTTGGTTCAGGTTTATGAAATTGGAAGCCGCTTTATGATTGAATCCGGATGGATTACTCCTATGCAGGAAATGATTGATGCAGATGGATATGATATGTCCTCCATTGAACCCAATCTGGCTGCATATTATACCATTGATGATAAGTTATACTCCATGCCATTTAACTCTTCTACACCGATTATGTATTACAACAAAGATATGTTTGAAAAAGCAGGGATTACAGAAGTTCCCGACAGTTTGGAAGCGATTGAAGAAGTAGGAGAACAGCTTCTTAATAAAGGTGGAGCCGGAGAAGTGATTTCCCTTGGTATTTATGGATGGTTTTTCGAGCAGTTCATGGGAAAACAGGGACTTGATTATGCCAACAATGAAAATGGACGCAAAGAAGCTGCAACAGCAGTAGCGTTTGATGAAAATGGCGGTGCGGCCAATATCCTTACAGCGTGGAAATCTCTTTATGATAAAGGCTATGCGCCAAATGTAGGAAAGGGTGGAGATGCAGGTCTTGCAGATTTCTCAGCAGGAAAATCAGCCATTACATTAGGTTCAACAGCTTCCCTAAAACAGATTCTTCAGGATGTAAATGGAAAATTTGAAGTAGGTACTGCTTATTTTCCAAAAGTAAAATCATCCGATGAAGGCGGCGTTTCTATCGGAGGTGCATCTTTGTGGGCTTTGAATAACAATGATCCTAAAAAAGCAAGAGCTACCTGGGAGTTTATTAAATTCCTTGTATCTGCTGAGTCACAGGCTTATTGGAATGCTCAGACAGGATATTTTCCGGTAACAACGGATGCTCATGAAGAACAGGTATTTAAAGATAATATTGCAAAATACCCACAGTTCCAGACTGCTATTGACCAGCTGCATGATTCTTCCCCAGAATATGTGGGAGCATTGTTAAGTGTATTCCCGGAAGCAAGAGCCACGGTGGAGTCTCAGATTGAGAGCCTTTTAAACGGGGATCAGAATGTAGATGAAACAGTTTCCAGTATGGCAGAGGCTATTAATAAATCCATTGAGGAATATAATCTGGTGAATAACTGATATTTAAAAGGATAGATGTAAAGGGCTGCTTGATTTAGCAGCCTTTTATACTAGTAAAGATATTTAAGATAAAGTATAATAAATAAAATATTAGATAGAAGAAGACAAAAAGAGGAGGTAAAGGGTCTATGACAAAAATATTTGCCCACAGAGGAGCCAGTGCTTATGCACCAGAAAATACCATGGAAGCTTTTGCATTGGCTGTAAAACAAGAAGCCGACGGAATTGAACTGGATGTTCAGATGACAAAAGACGGTCAGGTGGTAGTCATTCATGATGAAACCATTGACAGGGTAAGTGATGGAAAGGGCGCAGTGAGGGATTGCACCCTTGAGGAGCTTCGCAAATTTTCTTTTTCTAATCATATGGAAAATTATAAGGAGGCGGCAATTCCTACTTTAAAAGAGGTGTTGGAATTTTTAAAACCTACGAATTTGGAACTTAATATTGAGTTGAAAACAGGTATTTATTGGTATCCGGGACTGGAAGAGAAAACTATGGAGTTGGTAAAAGAAACTGGTATGGAGGATAGAGTGATTTATTCTTCCTTCAATCATTACAGTGTACAAAAGATTTTAGAATTGGACAGTAATGCACAGTGTGCATATCTCTACAGCGATGTTATCTTAAATGTGGATAAGTATGCCAAGAAAACAGGAGTATGTGGATTACATCCCGCAGTGTATCATTTAAAAATGCCTGGGGATGTGAAAAAACTTGATTGAGTTTTTTTGCATCCCTCTTTTTGCTTTTGTT
>OHQZ01000232.1_pt1 | contig 27643 bp, 23 predicted proteins | sample 1578281 | NCBI WGS metagenome assembly OHQZ01 (sample SAMEA3879589, study PRJEB24766) | human gut metagenome | biome: human-associated habitat; feature: feces | place: USA | collected 1985/1987
TCTGCATTAAGTTGGAATCCTGTACTTTCTCAAAATATTCATCTTTAATATGGTAAACGTACCCTTCTTGATATATCATGTTCATCACCTATAAAAAAAGCCCTGCCAAGCGGCAGGGCCGAAATTTTCGAGCCGGACATTTATTAGACGCTTCCGGTGAGCGAACAATATTTTCGAGCCGATCACTTATAAGCCGCCAACGGTGGGCGAACAATATTTTCGATGACAGAAATCCTGTCTCTATCATTATTATATGGTTGTAATGAAAATATGTCAATAAAAAATAAAAAAGAAGTATTGAAAAATGTTGGAACAAGTACTGAAATTAAGTTGGGACAACAAAACAGAGTTATACTGCGAGGAAGATTATGAAGAATAAAAAGATTAAATGCGATATATATACCAGAGTGTCTACAACCATGCAGGTAGATGGCTACAGTTTGGATGCTCAGAAAGAAAAACTCAAGAGATATGCGGAGTTTCAGAACATGGAAATTGTAAATGAGTATTCAGACGAAGGTAAGTCTGGAAAGAGCGTAGAGGGCAGACCGGAATTTCAGAGAATGTTGGATAATATTGAGAATGGAACAGATGAGGTGCAGTTTGTATTGGTGTTCAAGCTTTCCAGATTTGGTCGTAATGCGGCAGATGTTTTGAATTCTTTGCAGAGGATGCAGGATTTTGGAGTGAATCTGATTTGTGTTGAGGATGGGATTGACAGCTCCAAAGATAGTGGAAAGCTGATGATTTCCGTTCTGTCTGCGGTGGCAGAGATTGAACGGGAAAATATCCTTGTCCAGACAATGGAGGGACGTAAACAGAAAGCCAGAGAAGGGAAATGGAACGGTGGATTTGCTCCATATGGCTATGAACTGGTAAATGGAGAATTACAGATTGCAGAGGATGAAGCAGAGGTCATACGTCTGATTTATGATAAATTTATTCATACGAATATGGGAATTGCTGCGATCGCCATATGGCTGAATCAGCATGGATATAAAAAGAAAAAGAGACAGAATAATACACTGGATGCATTTGCCGCTTCCTTTATAAAAGGCGTTCTGGACAATCCGGTTTACTGTGGAAAACTGGCTTACGGACGAAGAAAGAATGAGAAGGTTTCCGGAACACGAAATGAATACCGTATTGTAAAACAGGAGAATTATATGTTATATGATGGTATTCATGAGGGGATTATCTCAGAGACAGACTGGGAACTGGCACACCAGAAAAGGGTAAAAAATGGAGTGAAATATGAGAAAATCCATAGTTTAGATCATGAACATATTTTATCCGGAATCTTGAAATGTCCGCTATGTGGAAGTGGGATGTATGGAAATGTGAACCGAAAGAAAAAGAAAGATGGAACTTTGTATAAGGACTATTTTTATTATGCCTGCAAACACCGCCGCTTAATGAATGGTCACAGATGTGATTACCATAAGCAATGGAGCGAGGATAAGGTCAATAATGCAGTTGAAGAGGTTATCCGGAAACTGGTACAGAATCCCAAATTTGAAGAAGCGATCCGAAAAAAATCGGTTCAAGGATTGACACAGATGAAATTGAAAGAGAAATCGAAAATTTGGAAAAACAGCATAGGCAGTTGACAGGAGCAAAGGCAAGGCTAGGCCAACAGATGGATAATCTGGATATCATGGACAAATTTTATGAAAAGAAATATCAGGATATGGAGACAAGGTTATATCGGCTGTATGATGAAATTGAAGGCGTGGAAAATAGCATAGAAGAAGTTAAAAAGCGTTTGCTGAATATCCAGCAGCAGAAAATATCAGAAGAAAACGTCTATCAATTCCTTTTATATTTTGATAAACTATATGATAAGTTCACCGACTTGGAGAAGAAAGAATTTCTCAACAGCTTTGTAGAACGTGTGGACATTTACGATTAGGAGCAGCCGGATGGCAGATTCCTGAAGCACATAAAGTTCCGGTTTCCGGTGTATTTTGGAGACAGGGAAACACAGGAACTTTGTTGGGACAACGAAAGTACCGTTGAGACGGTTGTTCTTTTGTCCCAACAAAAACCAGATGACACGATAGAGATCGACTTAGACCTGGACGAGCTGGATGCCACCAGTGCTGAGTTGAAAGCAACCTATCAGGAAATCAAAGATTATGTGCTGAAAGAATTTGGCTTGAAGGTTTCAAATTTATATATTTCTCAGGTAAAACGCAAATGTGGAATTGAAGTGGGAGAAAACTATAATCTTCCAAAATCAGAAAATGCAAGAGTTCCACAATGCCCGAAAGAGAAAGAAGATGCTATCAAGGCTGCCCTGAAATATTATGCGATGATCTAAGGATATCGCTGATTTCAAGGAGGAATAACACATGAAAAGCACATTTGAAAAAATGGGTGGAACCTACACACTTGGCGCAGACGGAATTTACTATCCGAATCTTGTCAGTACAGATGAAGAACCGCATTATGGGAAATATGGAATGATTCGGAAAACATATCTGAAAGAGTATCGTCCGGCAATGTATTCACTGTATATGTTGGAAGACAGACTGGTGGAACATCTGAATCTTGTGGACGATGAAGCACAGGAGAGAATGGTTATTCTGGTACGTCAGATGATGGAGAGACAGGGCATTGCGGAAGAATTGAAAGCTCGTGATCAGATGGCATGGGTTGGAGCTGTAAATAACATCCGGAATGCAGCAGAAGAGATTGTGTTGAAAGAATTGATTTACAGGTAAACAAAGGGCTGAACAAATGAGAGATAATTAATCTGATTTGTGAGACTATGAAGAAAAGTCTGTAAATAAGATCTTCTATGATAATGATAGGCGGAAAACTGGAATGAAATCAGCTTTTCGCCTTTGTTTTATATATAACAGTTATGTCTTTTCTACTGATTTTATCATACTTTACCGTTTCGGGCGACAAAAAAGTAAAATAAGGCGGCAGTTTTGCCATGTGGAAAGGAATGGACGGATTGGCCATGGAAAACGGAGCGCTGAAGGCAGTTGGGCAATCATTTTTGTAAGGCTGAACCGCAGCTTGAAAGGTGCTGGTTTAGCAGCACCCTTCTGCTGCCGGAAGGTCAGTCGTTTTCCGCCGTCGGCGTCTGCTTGCAGCCCTTGGAACCTGGTGTGGCGGCGCAGCAGGGGTCACAGGGAACGTCACAGGAGACATCGCAGGAATCCTTAAGAGTCTCTTCGTATTTGGGCGGGCCCAGCTCCAGCGGTTTGATGGCCAGGTCAAGAAGGTCGCCGCATACAAAATCAAGGCAGATAGTATCATCCGTAGGACGGGTACAGGCCTTGGGGACCACCGCTTTTCCATTGTGGGGAAGCTTATACTGGGAGAAATAAACGGATTTCAGGATAACGCTCAGCCCGATTGTGGCAATATCATCTTCTGTATCATAGTTAAGGACCTTGGGGATTGCAATCAGGTTCAGTCCCTGGGTCAGCGAGGTATTGCAGGCTCCGAAGCCGATAACGTGGACAATAGCCGGTAGATCGGCCGTATCGGCATGGGCTACGCCGTAAGGTGCATAAATTTCCAGTTCCACAGAGGAGGGATTGGTATCTTCATCCATGTATTCGTAGTCTGCGGAGGACTCGTCATAGGGCAGGTAGTTTGCGCATACGGTCTGTGTACAGAGTACCCGTTTTGCACAGTCGTAAAAAGTTACGAAAAAAACAACCTGCAGATTAGTCAGCGTCACAAGATAGCAGTTGGGCCTTCCGCTGATCGGGACAGCGGATACGGCTGCGTCGCCGCAGGTTTCAAATGTGATATCCATAACCTGTACGGAAATGCTTTCTACATTTGTGGAGGGCGGTTCCAGCGGGATATTCCGGCAGAGGTTGATACCAAGCTCATCATATACAACCGGGGTCAGGACCGTAAGGCAGTCCGGGTCACCGCAGATAGGATCCGTGCAGACATCCAGGCAGTTGCCTTTTTTGTCAATACCGCAGCTGACATATCTTTTTGAACAGCATTTGCAGTTTTTGGATTTGCAGTTAGGCATATGGAATGCTCCTTATAAAAATACTTACTATATCCTATGCATCCCGCTTCTTTTTGTTCAGTGTTGGAAATATATTTATTGTAAAGCCAGTGAACGCGAAGTGGATATAAAGGAGGAAACACCATGGCTTACCAGATTTTTGAAATGTCGGATGGACAGAGAGTGGCGCTGTATTCCCAGGGCAACTCCGTATTATACTGCCTGCTGCCCTTTGCAAGGGGGATGCTGCCAATAGAGGTAAAGAGAGATTATCTGGCGCATTTTGAGGCGCGGGTTTTTCGGGATACGGTGTGTTATGTGTATGAAAACCTGGAGCATACGATTATACTGGATACGCTGGGAAACGGCCCTGCGCGGATCATTCTTACGGACGGACCGCTTGGGTACGGATTCTGCAATCTGCATCTGGTAGTCAGGGACGGGGATTTGTATCTGTTCTACCAGGCCTTTTCCGGACGTGAAAAGGGGTATGGACTTTACGTATGCATGCCGTATCAGGAGAACTGCCGGGGAGTGGTCTTTGAAAAGGAAAGCCCTGTCGGGGACGGCGCCAGAAAGAGCGGCGGACAGGATGAGAACCAGGAGCAGAAGGGCAGGAGAAATGATCTGGCAGGGAAGAATGATCTTGTGGGAAAAAATGCGCTGGGTTTTCATGTGACGGCAACGGATGCGGGGACGGTAATTACCTGTGTGGACAAAATCAGCGGAGAGGTCCGGGTTTTTGAATGGAAGAGCGGGCTTATTTTTGAAGAAAGACGGCAGGTGGGAGAGGAAGAGCACGGCCGGAGGCTGAACAGCCTTCAGGCGGCCTGGCAGGAGGAAAAGGAAGGCTGGGAGCTTCAGAAAGAAGAAATACAGGCAGTGGCCTTGGCCAAAATGGGAGAACTTCAGCAGGAACGGGAAGAGCGCCTGATCCAGTGCCGGAAGGAATACGAAGGAAAGGTAAACCGCCTGCGGGGAGAATACGAGGAAAAGCTGGCCAAATGCAGGGAAGGCTATGAAAAACAGCTCCTGCAGGCAAAACGCCAGTATGACGAACTGGCGCAGACAGCAATCCGGCTGCAGCAGATTGGCCGGAAGTGGAGGGATAAGTATTTTGAGAAGGATGATGAATAGTGTTCTTTCAAAACGGCAAAGGTAACTGACGAAACCGGTGTGTTCAGCAATTTTGTATATCTTTTCTCCTGGATTTTCTTTCAGAAGCCGGGCCGCCTGTTCCATTCGAATGCGAAGCAGATAGCGGGAACAGGGCTCCCCCATATATTTATGGAAGATATCACTCAGATAGCAGCTGTTGACGCCGATTTCTTCTGCTATCTGTGAAAGACTTATCTGCTCCTGATAATGGGACAGGATGTATTTACGGGCATTTTCCGCTATTTGCTGGGACTCGGAAATACGGGCTGGTTTGTCAGGGGAAAGTAATGCACAGATGGATCCATGAAGTGCATCTGTAAGGAGGGGCTCGGTAAAATTTTCGGTAGGCAGCCGGCAGAATCTGGACAATTATTCGTCAGAGCGAAAGAGCAAAGCGCATCAGCCTGATCAATCTGTGCGGATGCAGTGATGATTATTGGAACCGGGGGAAGGAACGGCCCCAGGTACAGCGTGAACTGGAATTTACTGTACTTACAGACGGAGATGTGGAAGGAATATATCTGGCAACTCCGGATAAAGAAGCGCAGGATGCTGTGGGATTTCAGTCAGATATAGCTTCATATGAAGGTATGAATAGTCTACAATATGATTATTTTTTGACTAATAAGGGGAGATTTGTAAAGTTTACTGTGCCATGGCTTTTCGTGTGGGCGATGGTTTTTATAAGAATGAAATAATAAGAGAAAAATGAACTGATATTTGAGGAAATAACAAAGGGATTCCTCCATTAAGAACGGAAGAATCCCTCAATATGTTCACGAAAAAACGGTCAGTCGGTGAGTCTGTTTCTGAAGCATAATCGGCTATATTTATTTATCCTTATCCATGACGTATATGGGATCTATTATATATCGGTACTTTTTCCAAAACCTTTACAGTCCGTACTTTCTGTACAGTCTGCTTCTGATGGCAGGATTGTCCGCAGCCTTGGAAATATCTGAATAACGGCTATCCCTTTCCAGCAGATGTATCAGCCGGGCAAATCTGTTTTCGCCTTCTTTTATGCCTTCCTTTATACCTTCCGTCCTGCAGTCTTCCATCCATTCTTCAAAAGCTCTGCACATATCAACACATTCTCCTTCCTTATTTTCCAGCATATATTTTCTCAGTTTTGGTGAATTGGTACAGTTGACAATTACCTCAAAGGCCTGTTCCGTCAGCCTTGAAAAAGCGGCTCTGTTATTTTCAAAAAAAATCTGCATGGCCCGTTTGTCATCCACACGCTGTAGAATTCCCATAACCTCTCTCAGCTCAGTATGGAACAATTCAATATCCATATCTTTCCTTACAGAGATTAGGCGCAGAGGATAGTCCGGAATCTGTTCTCTGAAGCGCGCCGTTTTTGAACGAAAAGCAATCATTTCGGACAGTCTGCGGGGAACCGTCCATTCCTCCTGCCCATAATATAAAACAATGGTCAGCACGGGCAGCAGCGATATGGCTTTCCCAGGCCTGAAAATTATACTGACGGATTTCTGTTCCGCTTCAAAAGCCTTAATCTGACGTTCGTATTCATCCGCGTCATAACGCATACAACGGACAGGCATCCGATAGTCTCTGCATTCCTGATTCTCTACCGCAAATATGGCAACTGGTTCTTCCTGATACCACAGCTTTTTCAAATCTCTGTATTTTTTCCCGGGTTTTCCCTGATTGGTGCTGGTATACTGGGCACTGTCCAACGGCAGAAGCTCTTCCGGAAGGATGACTGTTTTTCCCTGAAAGCAGCATCCGTTCAGAAGATCTGCAAAAATATGCACATCTCCCAGAAAAGCATTCAGGGTAATATCTTTTTTACCCATAATTATCTCCTGTAATTATAAATTTTTTAACGACAAAAATCAATTAGTATTTAGAAAAAAAACAAACTTTGCCGATAGTTTTTATACCGGACGATTATTATTTGAACATTGGAATATATGGGAGAGTTCCCAAAGATTCATTCAGAAAAGCGGCTGAAACACCGCCATGAATTTATCCGCTAAATTTTGTTTCGCAAAATAATAATAGCAAAGGATTAGGAAGAAAACAAGTATTTCCTTTTGCAATACTATTATGATATGCAGGCGCGTTACTGTTCATATCCGGAATAAATGGGGGAAGACAGTAATGTGACAGTAATAACCTGGCAACAGCAAATTAGCCGGAGATGGGGGATAAATATTGCAATCCGCCACAAGCTCGTATAAACTATATTATGAGATTTTATTTCCGAAAACGAGGGTGGGTAAATGCTGGGGAAGAGAAAAGGCGGCAATAAAAACATAAAAGATAAGTTATGGATTAAAAACAGTCTTTTCAGGCGGTTTCTGGTGATTGTAATCCTGCTGCTGGTTTTTATGACAGGAAGCTATGGACTTACAACCCGGGTTGTAAAGAATCTGATCAGGAAAAATACAGAAACCTCCAATGAAAAAATTCTGCACCAAATCGATGCCAAGACGTCCGAATTCCATAATTCACTTTATAATATACTTACCCTTCTGGCTTATGAACAGACCGCCTATGATTATTTCAGCCAGAGCAGGCTTGACAGGCTGAATGAATACGAAAATCTGATATCTCTTCTATCCAATACAATGATGATACAAAATGATATTGCAGGAATTACGCTGTACGATGCCCATAAAAGCAAGCTGGCAGGTGTGGGAAAGGATTTTGATGTATTTGCACAGGTTGAGATGGTGAGTAAGCTGACTTATTCCAATGTATTCCGGCCGAATTCCTCCAGTGAAGCATATTTTATGGTTTTTTATCCGGTCTATGATCTTCAGAATGGAAATTATGATAAGCAGCTTGGGATGATTGTCTTTCTGATGAGAGCGAGTAAGTTTTCTTCTTACCTGGTGGATACAGCAATTACCGAAAATGAGCAGTTGTTTCTGGTGGACAGGAACAATGTGGTGATTGCCGGCGATAGGGAACAGGAATTCCAGCGTCTGGATGCCAGTGAGCTGGAGAGCACGCCGGAGCGCTTCATACAGGTGGTGGAACAGAAAGAAACCGGCTGGCGGATTGTGAGTATCATCCCTGTTCAGGAGCTATACAACGGAATGACTATTGTGAGGAGCTCGATTCTGGTAATTTATCTGATTACGCTGGCAGGGCTGTTGCTGTTGCTTTGTTTCTGCTATTTTATAGTAATCCGTCCCATCCGCAGGATAGACCTGTTTGTAAAAAACAATGTGGCCTATCCCACCAGAAGGCTTGCGATAGAAGGGGAGGATGAAATCAGCGTACTTGCAGGGAACCTGAACCACATGCTGGATGAAAAGGATGAAATGAGCGAAAAGCTGAGACTGTCACAGAGAATCCTTTATGAAACAGAGCTTGCCAAACAGCAGATGCAGGTGTTGGCTTATCGGAATCAAATCAATCCCCATTTCCTGTATAACACATTTGAGTGCATCAGGGCCATGGCCCTGTATTATGATGCGGATGAAATTGCAGAAATTACAATGGCCCTGTCAAGAATCTTCCGATATGCCATTAAAGGGGATAATGTGGTAACGGTGGCGGAGGAGATCCGGAATATCAGGGAGTATGCCAAGATTATCCACTATCGCTTTGGTGGAAGAATACGGGTGGATATCCAGGTGGAAGAGGAGGCGGAGGATAAGGAACTCATAAAGCTGATTCTTCAGCCTATTGTGGAAAACAGTATTTTCCATGGACTGGAACAGAAGCTGGAGGATGGTCTGGTTGCTGTCAAGGTAGAAATTGTCCGTGAAACATGGCTGCGGCTTACGGTGGAGGATGACGGCTGCGGCATGCAGCAGGAAACGGTGGACAGGCTTCTCTATCAGATGAAAAGGCAGAGCCTGCACCGCAGTTCCAGTAAAGACAGTATAGGACTGACGAATATTTACCAGCGGTTACAGCTTTTTTATGGGGAGACGGCCACATTCAGAATGGAAAGCAGCCCGGGAAAAGGGACAAGGGTGGAAATTATAATCCCTCACAGAATACCAGGAAAGGGGATGTAGCATATGTACAAGGTAATAATAGCGGACGACGAGGTGTGGATCGGCTTCGGTATTAAAAAATTAATCCATAGAAGCGGCCTGCCCTTTGAGGTTGTGGGAGAAGCCCCGAATGGAATTAAGGCATATGAAATGGTAAAGGAATTAAAGCCTGATCTTTTAATTACGGATATCCGGATGCCGGGGCTGAATGGCCTGGAGCTTATGAAAAAGCTGATGGAGGAGGGACATACCCTGAAGGTGGTATTTATCAGCGGTTATGCGGAATTTGAATATGCCAAGGATGCCCTGCGGATGGGCGCTTTCGATTATCTGCTCAAGCCGGTGGAGGAGGATGGCCTTACGGCAATCCTGAAAAGATATGTGGATGTCCGGGAGAAGAAGAGAGAAAAACCCGAGCCGGTTGAAGATATGGACAGCAGCATTCAGGATTCCAGGGTAAAAAAGATTATTGAAGAGATTAATAAACGGTATACAGATAAAATTTCCCTGGGTGATCTGGCGGATGAATGCGGACTGAGTATCGGCCATCTGAGTACCTTGATTAAAAAAGAGACCGGGCAGTCCTTTTCGGAATATATCACCGGCAAAAGAATGGAGGATGCAAAAAAGCTTTTGTGCAGGGAGGAACTGTCCATAGATGAAGTGGCGGATATGGTAGGATATCATGATTATTTTTATTTCACCAAGGCGTTTAAAAAATACGTGGGAATGTCTCCAAGTATGTACAGGAAAAGCATATGAAAAAAGGAATAAGAATTATACAGATTATTATGCTGGCCGGGTTTTGCATTTTTTTTATTATATATAACAGAGCAGCAGAAAAGTTGGAAGAGGGCATTCCTGAAGACATTGTGCGTGAGCTGAGCTGGTTTTCCGACAGGCCGTTGTGGTATCCGGAGGAATGGTCGGAGGAAGCTGGGAGCGGTACGGGTAATATAACGGAACAGACTGGTGTGAAAATCAGTTATATGATACCCGAGGACAATGGAGACAACAGGCTGAGCCTGATGATAATTAACGGAAAATTACCGGATATTTTATCTGTTTCCGATGATAACATGATCAGACATTTGATAAAATCGGACGAGGTTTGGACAATAGAGGAGCTGATGCGCACTTATTTACCTTCCTCACATCTGCTTACGGATTATCCGGAGGATATGAAAGACAAACTTATTCAAAGGGATGGAGACTGGTACGGTCTTTCCTCTGATCTGCACAGTCCGGACAATCAGATGAAATACAAAGAGATCGCCCCTTTTTACCGGGAATTGCAGCAGCAGGGCTGCAGGCTTGGCATCATATGGAATAAGGCTTTGCTGAAGAGGCTTGGCCTTCCTTCCAATGGCCCGCGCACGGAGGAAGAAGTGCTGGCGGCATTTGCAATGGTAATGGAAAAAGAGGTTACGGTAAATACCAATCCGGTAATACCTTTGCTTGTTGACGGGAGAAATTATCAGGAAACAACCCTTCCCATTCTTTGTGACTTTTTCGGCGCCGGCTGGACGGATAGGGAAGGCAGATATCAGGAGCGTATTCTGGCGGATGGAAGCAGGCATGCACTTTCCTTTCTGAACCGGATGCTTCGGTGCGGGTATGTGGAGCCGGAGCAGTTCATAATGAAGCCCTATAATATACAAAGGACGCTGAATTCAGGACAGGTTCTCTGTTTTATCGGAGATGTAAGCCGTTCAGGGATTGATCCTCTGGAATGGGTGTCCAGCGGTGTCATACTTTCTGATAACGGAAGCAAACCGGTTTTGAAAATGGCTCTGTCACCTGCCTGCGGAGAGATGACTACTTTTATTTCGAAAAGCTGTGAATATCCGGAGGCGGCCGCTCTCTGGCTGGATTATATGACCTCGCCGGAGGGTATGGCGGATTATATCACCTCCTGTCCGGGTGAATGGTGGCCGTTGCTAGATATGGACTGGTACTGTTCCATCCAGGGAAAACCCGACGCGCGGGATATGGCGTGGAAACAGAATCTCTGTGCTTTCGCCCGCATGCCGGAGGTAACTGTTTATGACAGTTCAGAACTTTTTTTCCCAATGGAGGAAGAGGACTTCAGGAATCTGGAAACTGCCGTTGACGGATGTGTAAAAGTACATCTGAATTCAATCATCATGGCGGAAACGGAAGAGGAATTTAAGACATTATACGATAGTTTCGAAGAAGAGCTGTACAAAGCCGGAGTTAAGGAGCTGGAGGAAAGAAAGGCCCGGATTTACAGATTCAGGATGAAGTGATGGAAAAGGAACCATTGGCTGCCGTACTGACATATTTTGTCGGTGCGGCAGCTGTTTTATGGAATGCGGAAGGCCATTGGTAAAAAATAATACCAAAAGACCAAAAATTGTTCATGGAACTTAAAAGCACATCCTTTTAGGATAGGTAATATAACAGGAAGGGAGGTTTATATAATGTATAGCTTTAACAAAGAGGATTATATGAAACGGATGGAATGGTACACACAGGCAAGATTCGGCATGTTCCTTCATTGGGGGCTGTATTCCATTCCCGCAAGAGGGGAATGGATGCGCAGCTTTGAAAAGCTGACGGATGAGGAATATGGGAAATATTTTGAGGAATTCAATCCAGTGGATTATGATCCGAAAAAATGGGCGAAGCTGGCAAAAAAAGCCGGAATGAAATATATGGTTCTTACGGCAAAGCATCACGATGGTTTCTGTTTGTTTGACAGTGGGTATACGGATTTTAAAGCGACAAATACAAAATGCGGCAGGGATCTGATAAAGGAATATGTGGAAGCGGTCAGGGCCGAAGGGCTGAAGGTTGGGCTGTATTATTCCCTTCTTGACTGGCACCATGAGGATTACCCGCATTTTAGCGATGGCGCCCATCCTATGTATCAAAACCCGGCATATCCGGACGAGGGCCGTGTCTGGGAGAGATATGTGGAATATCTGCATAATCAGGTAAGGGAGCTGTGTACAAACTATGGAAAAATAGATATTCTGTGGTTTGACTATTCCTTCGGAGAATACAGTGGGGAAAAATGGGGAGCAACCAGGCTGGTCAATATGGTAAGACAGCTGCAGCCCGGCGTGATTATTGATAACCGGCTGGAGGTGAGCGGTTCCGGCCTGGGTTCTCTTGCATCAGGGAATCCGCTGCCCTATCACGGCGATTTTGTAAGCCCTGAGCAGATCATTCCGCAGGAGGGGATCCGTGATATAAATGGTAATCCACTGATCTGGGAAGCCTGTTTTACCATGAATGACAGTTGGGGATATAACCTGAAGGATAAATATTTCAAACCTGCGCCCATGCTTATCAGGAAGCTGGTGGAATGCGTATCCAAGGGTGGAAACATGCTGCTGAACGTAGGGCCGGATGCACGGGGAAACTTTCCGGAGGAGTCGGTATCCAGACTGAAGGAAATTGGTAAATGGATGGAGAAAAACGGGGAAAGCATTTATGGCTGCGGTATGTCGGACATGCCCCGTCCGGATTTCGGCCGGATTACCCAGAAGGGAAATAAACTGTATTATCATATTTTTGATAATACCATCGGACCGGTTCCCCTGATTGGAATCGAAAAGAAGGATGTGAAAAAAATAAGGCTGATTTCAGCCGGGGCCGAAGTGCCGATAGCAGATAATTGGGTAAGCAAAAATTATCCGGAGATTACCTTTGCTGATCTGGGGAAAAACCCGATACTGCCGGATCCGGTGGATACCGTACTTGAGGTGGAGCTCGTCCGATAGGATGAGCTCTGCCTTATAGTGATAAAGAATACGCAGGATTTTACCAAAAATAATACCAAAATACCAAAACCAGTGCATATTGTATAAATTTGTTTTGTAATACAATAATTCTGTCGTCAGAAAAAACAGAAAGGGCAGGGGTATTGGAATGAAAGAATTATGCCGGCCGACAAAACAGCAGCAGCTTTGGGCTGACTGCGAGCTGGGAGTGATTATCCACTACAGCAGAGGGCTGCTGGGGATGAGCAGACTGGAAGGAATCGCACCTGAAAAGGCGGCGGATCCTGCAGGATTGAATCCGCAGAAGCTGGATACGGATCAATGGCTGGAAAGCGCAGCCGCTTTGGGTGCCAAATATGCCATATTTGTTACAAATCAAAAAAACTGCCAGGGAATCTCCTTATGGCAGTCGGAATCAAATCCCAGATCGATGAAACAATCCCCTTATGAGCGGGGAACCTTCGACTGTGTCAGAGAATTTATCAAATCCTGCAAAAAATATAATATTCTTCCGGGTTTATATTACCAGACCGGATTTAACGGACATTATTACAACAGAGAGAGTTACCGGACACCAGGAACAAAAGAGCATGAGGAATATCTGCGCGTGGTGGAGGGTGATCTTACGGAGCTGTGGAGCAGATATGGACAGCTGTTTGAGATCTGGTTTGACGGCGGTGTTGTTACAAGACAGGACGGCGGTGCGGATGTAGCAAAACTGTTAGAAGAATATCAGCCGCAGGCCATCTGTTTCCAGGGACCGAAAGAGCATGGGCAGAATCTTCGGTGGATTGGAAATGAGGACGGCGAGGCTCCTTTTGACACCTGGTCGACAGCGGATCAGAAGGTGTGCCATTTTGACGGTAAAAGCAGAGATGAACTGATCGGCAGCGGCGTACCCGGAGGAAAATACTGGTTTCCGGCCGAAACGGATATGGGAAACCGCAGGCCGCAGGCCGCCGGAGCCGGCTGGGGCTGGGCGCCTGGAGAGGAAGGCCTGGTATGGACGCCGGAGGAACTGCTGGAACGTTATTATACCTCTGTGGGGAGAAACAGCAATTTCCTGCTGGGCCAATGTATTGCGGACGATGGAAGCTTTCCTGATACGGAGCAGTACGTAAAGCTGGGGGCATATCTCAGACGCATTTATGAAAGACCTTTGAAAAGTGTGAGGGGAGAAGGCGCCACCCATATCCTTACTTTGCCCCAAAGCAGCATAATAAGAAATATTTCCATAATGGAAGAAATTTCGGAGGGAGAAAAAATACGGGAATTCCGAATCACGGCAAAAACGGACAGAGGAGAACGGGAACTGCTCCATGCCCATTGCATCGGACATAAACGCCTGATACGCACGGCCGATCTGAGGGCGCGTGAAATCAGGCTGGATATCCTTCAAAGCGAGGGAAAGCCGGTTATCCGGGATTTTACGGTCTACGGATGAACACCATTTTTAGAAAGGGGACAGAATTGTGAAAAAGAGAAAAGAAGCAGCCAAAGCAATTATGCCGAAAAAGCAGCCCTTCGGAGCCTATATGAAAGGACATTATGATTTGTACCTGCTGCTTTTGCCGGCGGTATTGTATGTTGCCATTTTTATGTATGTACCTATGTATGGAGTGCTGATGGCCTTTCAGGATTACAGCCCGGCAAGAGGAATTATGGGAAGCACCTTTGTGGGGCTGAAGCATTTTGAAAAATTTTTCAGTACCTATATGGCAAAGCAGATAATAACCAATACGGTAGTCCTTTCCGCCTACTCCCTTATCGTGTCCTTTCCTTTCCCGGTAATCCTGGCGCTGATGCTGAATTACTGTGTAAGTAAAAGATTCGGCAAGGTAGTACAGACAGTGACCTATATGCCCTACTTTATATCGGTTATGGTTCTGGTAGGTATGATGAATATCTTTTTTTCCACAAACTACGGAGTGGTGAATATGGTACTGAAGGCGCTGGGAATGGAGGCATATACCTTTATGTCCAGTGAAGCAAGCTTCCGCCACATGTATGTCTGGTCAGGCATCTGGCAGGGGATGGGCTATTCCTCGGTTATTTATTTTGCGGCCCTGGCGGGAATTGATCCGACTCTTTATGAAGCGGCGGAGTTGGACGGAGCCAGCAAGCTGCAGAGGATTCTGTATATTGATCTTCCCAGTATTATGCCAACGGTTATTATCATGCTGATTATGAGTGCCGGGAACCTGATGAGCGTCGGTTTTGAAAAGGCATATCTGATGCAGAATGACAGAAACTCGGGTGTGTCCGAAATCCTGTCCACTTACGTATATAAAGTCGGTCTGATAGATGCACGTTACAGCTTTTCGGCCGCGATTAACCTGTTTAATTCCGCGATAAATTTCGTAATCCTGATTACGATCAACAAGATATCCGGAAAACTGAGTGAGACATCCCTGTGGTAAGAGAGCGGAGGCGGCATATGAAAGAAAAGTCAATCAGAAATAAAAGTATAAAGGCGGGAGACAAGGTATTTGACATTGTTAACACCCTGTTGCTGGTTTTTATTTTTCTCATTATTTTATATCCTTTGTATTATGTGGTAATCGCATCCTTCAGCGATCCGGATCTGGTACTGACAGGGAAGATATTTTTGCTTCCCAAGGGATTTCAGCTGGACAGCTATAAAAAGGTTTTCAGCAATTCGGAGGTTATGAACGGATATATGCACACCATTATGTATGCGGCAGTGGGAACCTGCATCAACCTTGCAGTGACGCTGACTGCCGGATATGCGTTATCCAGGCCCGATCTGCGGGGCAGAAAAGGATTTACACTGTTTTTCGTATTTACCATGTTTTTCGGGGGCGGTACAGTGCCTACCTATATGCTGGTAAGAAATCTCCATTTGATCAATACATTCTGGGCAATGGTAATACCCAATGCCATGAGTGTATGGAATCTGATATTGTGCAGGAATTTTTTTGAAAGCAATATCCCCAAGGAGCTTCTGGAGGTTTCCCAGATTGACGGATGCAGGAATGATTATTTCTTTTTCCGGATTGTACTGCCTCTTTCCAAGGCACTGATTGCGGTTATGGTGCTGTTTTATGCAGTAGGACACTGGAATTCCTACATGCAGCCTCTGCTTTATCTGTCCGACAGAAGCAGGTATCCGCTGCAGCTTGTACTGAAAAATATCCTGATTTCCAGCCAGCCGGACGCCTCTCTTGCAGGAATGACTGACCGGGCTGAGATGTATAAACAGACGGAAATGCTGAAATATGCGCTGGTGGTGGTTTCCAGCGTACCCATGATTGTCCTTTATCCTTTTGTGCAGAAATATTTTGTGCAGGGGGTTATGGTAGGCTCTGTGAAGGGCTGAAATACTATTTTTATTATTAATGAAACGGAGGATTACAGTATGAAAAGAAAAAGTATCAGAAGATTGTTGTGTATCATGCTTACAGGCGCTATGCTGCTTGCAGGATGCGGTTCTTCGGAAACAGGGAACAATAAGGAATCTGTACCGGCTTCGGCAGAAACACCGGCTGCAGGGGAAAGTACGGCTGCAGATGCGGAGAATGGCGGGACTTCTGAAGTAAGCGGCAAAGGCCCCATTGTGGATGAAAAGGTTACTTATACGCTGGCATGTCAGCTGTCACCTAATTGGGGAAACCCGGCGGACGGGGAATTCTGGCAGAAGCTGGAGGAAGAAACCAATGTACATATCGAATGGGTTACTTATCTGGAAACAGAGGCTGACGAGAAATTTAAGCTGCTGATGGCGTCAGGCGATTATCCGGATGGTTTTATCGGAGCACTCGGCGGTTCGGACAATGATATTGTCACCTATGGCAGTGAAGGAATATATATTCCTTTGAATGATTTAATTGATAAGTACTGTCCTAATTTCAAACGCAGAGTCAGCGAAGAATATCCTGACCTGATGAAAATGATTACCTGCGCGGACGGCAATATCTATGGCATGCCTTCCGTACTGTACAACCCGGATATTTACAACAATACCTTTATCAATAAAAAATGGCTGGATGCGGTAGGTGCGGATATCCCCACAACCACCGAAGAGTTTGAAGCGGTTCTGAAGAAATTTAAGGAAGAGGATCCCAACGGCAATGGAGAAGCGGATGAGATTCCGATGACATTTATGTTCTCTGACTGGGGAGCATCCGATCACGGTCCTTATTTCGGAGCTTTCGGTTATCCTCTTTCACCTGACTATATTATGATTGACAATAAAGAGGTAAAATACCTGGGGGCACAGGACAGCTTTAAGAAAGGTGCTGAGTGGCTGGGTAAGCTTTATGGTGAAGGGCTGGTAGATCGAGACATATTTACACAGGATTCCAGCGGTATGACAGCAAAGATTTCCCAGGGAACGGTCGGAGTATTTTCTGCCTGGGACATTACGGATGCCGGAGAGCATACGGATGAGTATGTGGCGCTTATGCCCCTTAAGGGACCGGATGGAGAGCAGAATGCTCTGGTGGAAGGGATTACAGGCTTCTACAAAGGCAGATTTATGATAACCGACAAAGCAAAAAATCCGGAAATTCTGATGCAGTGGATTGATCGTTTTTATGAAAATATGGAAACAGGTCTGAATGCAACCTATGGGATTGGGCCTGATAAAGAAAAAGCCTGGTATTATGATGACAATAATAATATTATCTTCAAAAAAGATACAGAGCTTCCGGAGGATCAAATCCGCGGACAGCAGCAGCTCCCGTTTGCACCTGCGATTCTTGGAGCCGGTGTGGAAGATTTCCTCGGGAATCCGGCCAAGAACGAAATCAATGCACAGATGAAGCAGTATGCCGGAAAATTCGAGGACGGAACCTGGGAACGCTGGCCCAGCTGCTACATGACGGTGGAAGAAAAGGAAGATATCGCTACAACAGAAACTGACCTCCAGGTTTATTCCAAGAACCAGCTGGCAAAATGGATCGCCGGTGAAAGCGACGTCAATGCGGATTGGGATAATTATCTGAAAGAGCTTGAAAATGTGGGCTTAAGTCATTACCTGGAAGTAAAGCAGCAGATTTTTGATCGTTACGATTCGGCAGAATAAGTAAAGGAGAGAACCATGGATACAGGAGTCGATTCCGAAGTAAAATATATCCCGGATGAGCAGAACGCTACAGAAGCAGCTGTAAAAAGAGCGGCAGCCATAGTGCCCTCAGCCAGACAGGTAAAATGGAATTGCATGGAATTTTACGGTTTTGTACATTTTGGCTTATATACGTTTGACCCGTCAAGAGAGGGGAAGGCAGGGCCTGAAATCTTCAATCCGGAAAAATTCGATCCGTATCAGTGGGTCAGGGCATTTAAGGCAGCAGGCATGAAAGGCCTGCTGCTGACCTGTAAGCATCATGAAGGCTTTTGCCTCTGGCCCAGTGAATATACGGAATTCAGTGTCAGGAACAGCCCGTGGAAGGATGGAAAAGGGGATATCGTAAAAGAGGTCTCCGAGGCCTGTCATGCGGAAGGCCTGAAGTTCGGTGTTTATCTTTCCCCATGGGATATGCATGAAAAGACATACGGCACACCGGAATATGACGTATTTTTCAAAAATCAGCTGACGGAGCTGTGCAGTAATTACGGTGAACTGTTCTGCGTCTGGTTTGACGGCGCCTGCCGTTCAAAAGATAAACTTCAGGACTATGATTGGGATGGCTATTATGATATAATCAGACGACTGCAGCCGGAAGCCTGTATCAGTATCTGCGGCCCTGACGTGAGATGGATTGGAAACGAAGCAGGGGTGAGCAGGGAAGAGGAATGGAGCGTAGTTCCCAGGGTAATTATGACTACGGAACGTAATCCCGGATACTGGAGGCAGATTGATAAGGTTCCCAATTCCACATGGATGGATATCGGAAGCCGGGAATTCATTCAGCAATATGATGAACTGATATGGTATCCCGCAGAGGTGGATGTATCCATACGCCCCAGCTGGGGCTATATGAAAGGCGAAGCGGAAAAGCTTCATTCGCTTGATACATTGATTAATATGTATGAAAAAGCAGTGGGCGGCAATGCCAATCTGCTCCTGAATGTTCCTCCCAACACAGAGGGACTGTTTGATGAAGCGGACGTGGCGCGCCTTAGGGAAATGGGAAATGAAATCAAACGCATCTTCAGTAAATCCCAGCTTGCAAATGCATCAGCGGCAGCCGGAAAGGGAAGGGATGCCGGCGCGGTACTAAATAAGGACAGGGGACAGTTTTATGAAGCCGCTTCCGAAGAACTTCCTGCGATTGAAATTCATCTGATAGGGGAAAAAGAAATAAATCTGGTGACCATTAAGGAAACCATAGAGCTTGGACAGCATATTGAGGAATTTTGCCTGGAGATTCCGGTAGCAGGGGGATTTCAGGAAATTTACAGGGCTGCCACAGTGGGTTATCAGAGAATATGCCGTTTCCCCACGGTACATACGCAGGTTCTGAGGTTCAGAGTGCTTAAAGCAAGAGGAAAGACTTCATTGACTGAAATTGGAATCTATTATGATGACAAACACAGGAACCTTTGAAATCAGGGACAAATTTTATCTGAATGGAAAACCGTTCCAGATTATTTCGGGAGGAATCCATTATTTCAGGGTCCTTCCCGAATACTGGGAGGACAGGCTGCGGAAGCTCAAGGAGATGGGCTGCAATACCGTGGAAACCTACATCCCATGGAACATGCATGAGCCTGAAAAGGGCAGGTTTGACTTTTATGGGGAAAAGGTACACGGCATGCTGGACATAGTGTCTTTCATCCGGAAGGCACAGCAGCTGGGGCTGTGGGTGATTCTGCGCCCTTCGCCCTATATCTGCGCGGAGTGGGACTTTGGAGGCCTGCCCGCCTGGCTGCTGGCGCAGGGGGATATGGCCTTAAGAACCAGCGATGAAAGATTTCTCTGCCATGTGAGAGCCTATTATGACAGGCTGATGCCTTTGCTGGCGCCGCTCCAGATTGATCACGGCGGCCCCGTCATCATGCTTCAGGTGGAAAATGAATACGGCTCCTTCGGCAATGATAAGAAATATCTGGAAAGCCTGCGGGATATGATGCGCGGACAGGGAATTACGGTGCCTCTTTTTGCATCCGACGGGCCGGGGCATAACATGCTTTCCAATACCAGGATTGACGGTGTGCTTCCCACCGCGAATTTCGGCTCAGGCACGAAAAGGGCTTTTTCTATTCTGGAGGAATATACGGACGGCGGTCCCTGTATGTGCACGGAATTCTGGATAGGCTGGTTTGATGCCTGGCGCGATGAGAAGCACCATAAGGGCAATATGGAAATTGCCGCAAAGGAGCTGGAGGAGCTTCTGGAGCTGGGAAATGTGAACTTTTATATGTTTGAGGGCGGCACTAACTTTGGCTTTATGAACGGATCCAATTACGGAGATCATCTGACGGCGGATGTGACTTCTTACGATTATGACGCCCTGCTTACCGAGGACGGACAGATTACGGAGAAATACAGACGTTTCCAGGAGATCATCAGCAGGCATCGCGGAAAAGGGGCGGAGCCGGATGAAAGTATTACCGGCAGCAAATTATCCGGAGAAGATGGGGAAGAAAAGAATTTCCGGGAAAGAACTGCCTATGGCACATGCAATGTTTCGCAGAAGGTAGATTTGTTCCATGCGCTGGACTGCCTGGCGGAGCCTGTAGGGACACTCAGTCCCATGTCCATGGAACGGCTGGGGCAGAGCTACGGTTATACCCTGTATTCCTCGGTTCTGCATACGGAGAGACAGCTGCACAGCATCAGGCTTTATCAGGCGGCGGATCGGGCCATTTGCTTTGCCGATGGAAAAAGGATTCTCACTGCAATGGACAGGGAGCTTCTGGAACGCCATGAGGTGGAGCCGACAGTATCGCAGGATATCCGGCTGGATATTCTCATGGAAAACATGGGAAGGGTCAATTATGGGCCTATGATAAACTGGCAGAGGAAGGGAATCGACGGCTGCGTAATGATAAACGATTGTTTCGCCCAGCATGGCTGGCAGCAGTACTGCCTTCCCATGGATAACCTGGAGAAGCTGGATTTTACCAGAGGCTATGATGAGGGAATGCCTGCGTTTTACCGGTTTGCCTTTACGGTGGAGGCGCCTGGAGATACCTTCCTGGACTGCAGCGGCTGGGGAAAGGGCTGTGTTTTTGTAAATGGCTTCCATCTGGGAAGGTTCTGGGAGGCAGGCCCGCAGAAAAGGCTGTATCTGCCGGGAGCGCTTCTGAAAAAAGGGGAGAACGAAATCATTCTTTTTGAATCGGAAGGAAAATGCGCAGACAGTATTTCCCTGCTGGCGGAACCGGATTTGGGGTAATATAGTATTTATTGTAACTGTGAAAGCGCTGGACAGTCACTGTTTATTTTTGTAAGGAAAAGAGAGAGGGACCCCTCCAATGAATGGAAGAGTCCCTCTCTTTCTGCGGGCGGTATAGCAGTCCGTTTTCACACGCTGCTATAGCCCGTACTTTTTATATAATCTGTTCCTGACCGCGGCATTCTTTGCCGCTTCCAAAATGTCTGCAATGCGGCCTTCATTTTCCAACAGCTGAATCAGGCGGGCAAGCCTGGCTTTCCCTGATGGGTGCGGGGATTCCGGGCGCTGTCCAGCGGCAGAAGTTCTTCCGGCCGGATGAGCGTATTTCCCTGAAAGCAGCAGCCGTTCATGAGAGCAGTATCAGAATGGCAAAGGATAATAAGGATTATAAGTATTTTTCGTAATGGTTCAAAAAAAACCATATTTACGAAAAAAACCAACAAGATACGGAAGAAATAAGATGATATAGTAAATAATAGATAAAACATGATATAATGTCAGCGTAGACGACATTATATCTACAAATCCTGGTTTCTGCGCCCGCCGCAGCCATCCGGTCCGTTGTACGCAGGAATAAATAACCTATCACCTAAAAAAGGGGAGGAAAGAGAATGAACGAAGTATTGGAACAAATCAGCAGAATCGGTATTGTCCCGGTTGTGAAAATTGACAGAGTGGAGGATGCGGTGCCGCTTGCAGCAGCGCTTTGCAACGGCGGTCTTCCCTGTGCGGAGGTGACCTTCCGTACGGAAGCTGCAGCAGGAGCGATTGCCGCCATCAGAAAGGCGTTCCCGGAAATGCTGCTGGGCGCAGGAACTGTGCTGACCACAAAACAGGTAGATGAAGCCATGGATGCAGGAGCGACCTTTATTGTCAGCCCCGGGCTGAATCCCGAAGTGGTAAAATACTGTGTGGATAATAAAATTCCCGTCACCCCCGGCTGTTCGAATCCCAGCGATATTGAAATCGCCATTTCCCTGGGGCTTGATGTTGTGAAGTTTTTCCCGGCAGAGGCGGCAGGCGGCCTGGCTATGATCAAAGCGATGTCCGCTCCTTATGTAAATATGAAATTTATGCCTACCGGCGGAATCAGCGCCAAGAACCTGAATGAATATCTTGGTTTTAATAAAATTATTGCCTGCGGCGGAAGCTGGATGGTGAAGAGCGAGCTGATCAATGCGGGTGAATTTGATAAAATTGAAGCGCTTACAAGAGAAGCGGTACAGCTGATGCTTGGCTTTGAACTGGCGCATGTGGGAATTAATGAGACGGATGAAGATGCTGCCGACAAAACAGCAGGACGTTTTGAATCCATTTTCGGATTTACGAAGAAAACCGGCGCCAGCTCCGTATTTGCAGGAACTGCAGTAGAAGTGATGAAGACACCCGGGCTGGGCGCTAAGGGACATATCGGCATCAGGACCAACTTTATCAACAGAGCGGTTAATTATCTCGAATACCAGGGTGTTGAATTTGATCAGTCCAGCGCAAAATATGATGACAAGGGCAGCCTCAAGGCAATTTATCTGAAGGAAGAAGTCGGCGGTTTTGCGGTTCATCTGGTACAGAAATAATAGAAACGGATAAAGGAAAGGTGAGGAAAATTATGAGTAAAGTAGTTACATTCGGGGAAATCATGCTTAGACTTGCACCGGAAGGCTATTACCGCTTCGTACAGGCGGATACCTATGGCGCAACCTATGGCGGAGGGGAAGCGAACGTTTCCGTATCTTTGGCGAATTTTGGTTTGGATTCCAAATTTGTGACCAAACTGCCGAAGCATGAAATCGGACAGGCAGGGGTGAATTCCCTGAGAAAATTCGGCGTGGATACCTCAGATATCGTAAGAGGCGGCAGCCGTGTAGGTATTTATTTCCTGGAAAAAGGCGCAAGCCAGCGTCCTTCCAAGGTTATTTACGACCGTGCCGGATCTTCCATTGCGGAAGCGGTAAAAGAGGATTTTGACTGGGATAAGATTTTTGAAGGCGCAGACTGGTTCCATTTTACCGGGATTACTCCCGCGCTGGGCGACAATGTGGCGGAAATCTGTCTGGAAGCCGTAAAGAAAGCGAAAGAAAAGGGAATCACCGTAAGCTGCGACCTGAATTACAGAAATAAACTGTGGAGTAAGGAAAAAGCTGGACAGGTTATGGGAGAGCTCTGCAAATATGTGGATGTCTGCATTGCCAACGAAGAGGATGCGGGAGATGTATTCGGCATCAAAGCGGCAAATACCGATGTAACCAGCGGACAGGTAAATCACGAGGGCTACAAGGACGTGGCAAAGCAGCTGGCTGACAGATTCGGTTTTAAGAAGGTGGCAATCACCTTAAGGACGTCCATTTCCGCAAATGACAACAAATGGGCTGCCATGCTGTATGACGGAACGGATTTTTATTTCAGCAAAAATTATCTGATGCACATCGTTGACCGTGTAGGCGGCGGGGATTCCTTCGGCGCAGGGCTGATTTACAGCTGCCTGCAGAATATGGAGCCTCAGCAGATCATTGAGTTTGCCGTTGCTGCCAGCTGCCTGAAGCACAGCATCGAAGGTGACTTCAATATGGTAACCGTGGATGAGGTTTCCAAGCTTGCAGGCGGAGATGCCTCGGGAAGAGTACAGCGCTGATGCTGTGATGTTTGCCTGATTTTTGAATATATATATGTATATATGGCTGAATACCTGACATCTGTTACTTAATGGATGTGGCTGCGGTATAAAGCTGATGGCCGTTTTTGCGGTTTGTATGCGCCCTCCGGACAGAGGGCGCATTTTTTTGCGTTAAAATGTTGCAGAAGGCTTTGCCATGATTCCCTTTGCCGGCGGTGCTGTTCCGCCGGTACATTCTATCCTTTGCCAGAAACGGTCCGGCCTTCCAGGAGCAGGAGGCGGCATAAGCAATAAGTTTTGTCCAGGGAATCTGTGGGGACAAATGCCTTTATATGTGTTATGGTAATATCATTTTTATCCAACTGGAAAAAATAATGTTAAGAGGAAAAAAGGGATTGACAACTATATCTGTAAATGATATAGTTACAGTACAAAGTGTACAACAAATAATTACAGTTACAAATGAAAATAAAATATGGGCGCAATAACGCAGAAGGGGGTAATGTATTGAACAGTGATTTTTGTGTGGCCGTGCATGGCCTGGTATTTCTGAAGCATAAGGGATGCACAATTTCCAGTGAAGAGCTGGCGGAAAATATCTGTACCAATCCGGCCCGCGTAAGAAAAGTAATGGCTAGGCTGAAGAAGGTGGGCCTGGTGCAGACAAAGGAAGGAAAGGTGGGCGGTTATACGTCTGTGGAGCAGGCGGAAGATATTACGCTGTACCGGGTTGCCGAAGCATTGGATATCCGGTTTGTGGAAGCTTCCTGGCGCAGCGGGGACAGTGATATGAACTGTATGATTGCTTCGGGCATGGCGGATGTGATGGATGAAATCTACCTGAACTTAAATGACATGTGCCTGGAGAAGCTGAAAACGATTACGATAGGCGAGATAGAACGGAAACTGATAGAAATACGGGCGCAAAAACAGGCGAAAGCAGCAGTGGGATAATTCTTCTGCCCGCAGATAAATTTCATTTTTGCTTCACAAAACAAGGAGAAATCAAATGAAGGAATATGGCAATATAATTATAGGTTTCGGAAAAGGCGGAAAGACCCTGGCAGGCGCTCTTGCTTCTAAAGGGGAAAAGACAGCGCTGATAGAGCGCTCCGATAAGATGTATGGCGGTACGTGCATCAATGTGGCCTGTATCCCCAGTAAATTTCTGGAAAACAACGCCAGAATGTCAGCGGCGGAAGGCGGGAGCTTTCAGGAAAAGGCAGACCGCTACCGTAAGGTAATTGAGGAAAAAAGACAGCTGACAGCTGAACTTCGTCAGAAAAATTATAATAAAGCCGTTGGGGCCGGAGTAGAAGTGCTTACCGGATCGGCAGCTTTTCTGGATGACCACAGAATTCTGGTTACATATCAGGAAGGAAATACGGAAGAGCTGTACGGAAAGAGAATATTTATTAATACCGGGGGGACGCCCTTTGTACCTCCTATTACAGGGCTGAAGGAAAGCCGCTATGCCTATACAAGCGAGGGCATGATGGAACTGGAGGAGCTTCCGGAGAAACTGCTTATTATCGGCGGCGGCTATATAGGGCTGGAATTTGCTTCCTACTATACCAATTTTGGCTCCCAGGTAACCATCGTGCAGGATGGGGAAGCCTTTATTCCCAGGGAAGATGAAGAGGTATCAGCAGCTGTCCTTGAGCATATGACGGCAGCGGGTATGCGGATTTTCAGAAAAGCAGCGGTAACTGCAGTAAGGGATGAGAACGGGAAAGCCATAGCTTCCATTAAAACGGAAGGCGGAGAAGAGGAACTGAGTGTGGATGCAATTCTGGTAGCCACAGGCAGACGCCCCAACCTGGCTGAGCTTCATCCGGAAAGGGCAGGTATCGAGCTGACACAGCGCGGCGCCGTGAAAACAGATGAAGGCCTGCGGACGTCCGTCCCTCATATCTGGGCGATGGGCGATGTGGCAGGAGGTCTGCAGTTTACTTATATATCCCTGGATGACAGCCGTATCGTAAAATCCCAGATATTGGGTGACGGCAGCCGCACCACCGCCAACAGGGGCGCGGTTCCATACAGTGTATTTCTGGATCCCCCGCTTTCCAGAGTGGGTATGACGGAAGCGGAAGCCCGCAAAGCCGGCTATGAAGTAAAAACGGCACGGCTGCAGATGGCGGCGGTTCCCAAGGCGCGCGTCTTGAAAGCCACAGCCGGGATGATGAAGGCTGTGATTGACGGAAAAACAGGACTGATTCTGGGGGCGCATCTGTACTGCGCGGAATCCTATGAAATAATCAACCTGTTCAAGCTTGCCATGGATGCAGGTATTCCCTACACGGTTCTGAGAGATAATATTTATACGCATCCTACCATGAGCGAGGCCCTGAACGATTTGTTCGCAGCGGTAAATTAAATCTGACTGTTCGCCAGGCCAGTGCATGTAGCTGTGCAGGCAAGCGCTTTGCAAAGACCGTATTAAAGAGATTCAATCCATCGCTAAAGGCGATTCAGGATGGAGGTTAGCAGTTACTGAGAAAAACTGAACAGTTACATTAAAATATATAAAAGAAAGCTAAGGAGATGATTATGGGTTTTTCAGTTGAAACCGGAGTTCCGGTAATTACAGTGTTTATTCAGGGTATTTTAAGCTTTTTCTCACCCTGCGTCCTGCCCCTTGTTCCTCTGTATGTCAGCTATCTGGCAGGCGGGACCAAGACAGTGGACGAAAATGGAATTGTACATTATCCACGGAAAAAGGTGTTGATAAATACGCTGTTTTTTGTATTGGGTATCAGTTTTACCTTTTTCCTGCTGGGCTTCGGATTCTCGGCGATGGGGCGTTTCTTTACCAACAACCGGGTGTGGTTCGCACGGATCAGCGGAATTATCATGATTATGTTCGGCCTTTACCAGCTGGGAGTGTTCGGACGTTCCGAAACCATTGAGAGAGAGCACCGCCAGCTTCGCCTGGACACCCTGCGTAGGTCCTACGCTGGGAAGCGTGCTGTTGATGGCCTCCTCTTCCTCCTCTTCGGCAAAGGGATTCCTGTTGGTTGGCGTATATACACTGGGCTTTGTCATTCCTTTCCTGGCGGTTGGAATCTTTACCGGCTCCGTGCTTGATTTCTTTAAGAAAAAGAGAAATGTGGTAAAATATACAGTAAAGGTCGGCGCGGCGCTGCTGATCCTGATGGGTGTTATGACTCTTACCGGATTTATGAACGGCATTACCAGCTACCTTTCCAAAGCGCAGCTTGGCGATGCGCCGGAGCAGTCCCAGATAACGGAAACGGAGAATGCGGCTGAAACCGTGCCGGAGAGCACTCCGGAAACCGCATCGAATACCCCTTCGCAGTCCGGACAGGCATCCTCAGAAAGCGATTCTTCAGGCACAGCCGCTCAGGAGAGTACACAGGCTGAGGAGAAAAAGACGCCTGCGCCTGATTTCACACTGGTGGATCAGTATGGTGAAACCCATACGCTTTCGGATTATAAAGGGAAAACGGTATTTTTGAACTTCTGGGCTACCTGGTGCCCTCCCTGTAAGGGAGAAATGCCCGACATCCAGGCGTTATATGAAAAATACGGGGAAAACAGCGAAGATCTGGTAGTGCTCGGCATTGCCAATCCAAAGTCGGATGAATATCCCTACAATCAGGACGGGACTCAGGAGGAAGTGGAAAAATTCCTGAGTGACAGTGGCTACAGCTTTCCTGTAGTCATGGATACCACCGGCGAAATATTTTCCGTCTACGGCATCCGTTCCTTCCCCACCACCTTCATGATTGATAAGGACGGCAATGTATTCGGATATGCGCAGGGAGCACTAAGCCCTGATATGATGGAGAGTATTGTTTCCCAGACAATGACAG
>OHQZ01000237.1_pt1 | contig 27097 bp, 23 predicted proteins | sample 1578281 | NCBI WGS metagenome assembly OHQZ01 (sample SAMEA3879589, study PRJEB24766) | human gut metagenome | biome: human-associated habitat; feature: feces | place: USA | collected 1985/1987
TTTCGGCGGTTATTGCGCTTCCAGGCAGGCTTTTATGGCTTTGCTTATGAACTCTGAGGCGCCGGGGCCATACTTTTTGTCGTTGGCTTCAATATATGCCGGGTTGGTCCGGTAAAGCTCCGCCATGAATTCCCAGTAGTTATCTCCCATATCTGTGCCTTTGTTCGATTCTTCAGTCAGGGTTATCAGCCCGGCGGTAATTTCGCGTATCCCGGGATCTGCGGGACCCTTGGTGAGGTCAGCGGTGAGTTTCCTGGTCAGGGCCTCTGTTTTTTCGGCAAGGGAAAGGGCTTCCGTCCGGGAAAATGCCGGGCCGTCCGCAAGAAACCGGGCCAGGTTCTTTTGGGCTGCCTTTGTGTAATTTTCAATGCTGCCATATTGTTTTACTGCCATTTCGCCAATCTCATCTTCCCTGGAGCGCATCATTGTAAGCATCTCATCAAAGCTTTCCAGGCTTCCAAATTGTTTTACAATTTCTTCGGAATTATTTTGTCTGTATTCATTCAGTGCGTTAAAGTAATCCGTCATATCAAATTTTTTGAAGTCCATGCATTTTTCTCCTTTAATCAGTTTGTCCAGCAGTTCGATCAGGGCATTCAGGCGGTCGCGTTTGAGCTGTATAAGTTCGCGCTGTTTTATGAATGCGTTCATTTTATCAAACTGCGGGTTTTCCATAATGGTTTTAACTTCCTTCAGCGTGAAGTCCAGTTCCTTGAAAAAAAGGATCTGCTGGAGAGTTTCCAGCGTATTTTCATCGTAGAGGCGGTATCCGGCCTCCGTCAGTCCCGCCGGCTTGAGCAGTCCGATTTCATCGTAGAACTGGAGGGTGCGCACGCTGACTCCTGTCAGGTTTGCCACCTGTTTTACTGTCATCATATATTTTCACCTTCTTTCCTTCCCTCAGGTATTACTTTAGGCTATCACTATACGTGAGGGTCAATACCTAAAAATCTTTTTGTAATTATTCTGTGATTGGGTTTGTATAATATGAAAGCCGGTTTGGCGTATGAAAGGAGTTTTTTGGAGAAAAACATGGAAATTTTTACAGATGCGGTAATAAAGGCGGCTTCAGAAGCTGCTGATAAAGAAGGGGGCGGTAATGTAAACTTAAAAACGCCGGAGATGATATCAAAAAAGCAACGGACTGCGTTTATTCCGGCTTTATGATAATTCATCCCAGCGTTCAAAGCATATTCAGCGGGCGGCAGCGCATGGGGCGCCGGGAACCGCAGGCTGTTTTCATGGGCGAGGGGCAGGAACCAGGACATCCTCTCCCGCCCTATTTCCCGCCGCTTTTCAGGTTGTCAATAATCTTCTTCGCACAGGCAAGGAACTCTTCCATTTCCTGTTCATGGAAGCCCTGCCAGATTTGTTCGTCAATATTCCGGAAGTCCTCATGCACCTGGGCGGCCCTGCTGCGGCCTTCCTCAGTGAGGACTATAAGGAAGGAACGGCGGCAGTCGGGATGCTTTTCCCGGGTCAGGTATCCGGCTTCCTCCAGACGGTCGAGGGTGCGGGACATGGTTGCCACATCCATACAGCACCGGTCGGCCAGTTCCCGCTGGGTCACATGGTCTTTTTCATATAATTTATTCAGAATCCTCGGCTGTCCCGGTGACAGTCCCAGCTTCTGAAAATACGGCTGGAGGATTCTTTTCCTGGCAATTTCCATTTCCACCATCGCATCTCTGATTTCCCATTTTTCCATTCTGTTATCACTCTCCTGACTTTCATTCCGGCGGCATCCTGCCGCCAGGGTTCTTCCTCAGCTTCGGGCATGAGGCCGGGGCGGAACCTTTGCGGGGTACAGGCTTTCTTTTTATTGTAGCATGGTTTGACGGGTCATTCCAGTTCGAATTGTCCAGTATACAGCTGATAATAGCGGCCTTTCTGCTCTAAAAGCTCCTCATGATCGCCCCGTTCTATGATCTCTCCTTTTTCCAGCACCATAATCGCCTTGGAATTACGTACGGTGGAAAGTCTGTGGGCTATGACAAATACGGTCCGTCCCTCCATCAGGGCATCCATGCCTTTTTCGATAAGCTTTTCCGTCCGGGTATCGATGGAGCTGGTGGCTTCATCCAAAATCAACACGGGCGGGTTGGAAATTGCCGCTCTGGCAATGGCAAGCAGCTGTCTCTGTCCCTGGGAAAGATTGGAGCCGTCGCTGTAAAGCATGGTCTGATAACCCTCGGGAAGCCTTCGGATAAAGGAATCCGCATTGGCAATGCGGGCCGCTTCCTTTACTTCCTCATCCGATGCCTTCAGTCTGCCATAGCGGATATTATCGGCAATGGTCCCGGTAAACAGGTGGGTATCCTGGATTACCATGGACAGGGAACGGCGCAGATCCTTTTTGCGGATATCCCGGATGTCCAGGCCGTCGTAGGTGATGGTGCCGCCCTGGATCTCATAAAAACGGTTGACCAGGTTGATAATCGTCGTCTTTCCCGCGCCTGTAGAGCCTACAAAGGCTATTTTCTGGCCGGGCTTTGCATAAAGGCTGATGCCGTTTAATATCTTCTTTTCGGAAGTATAGCCAAACACCACATCGGTAAACCGCACATCGCCCTTCAAAGGCACTAGATGGCTGCCGCCGTCCTCATCCGGCACCTTCCAGGCGTAATCCCTGCCCTCGCTGCCGTTTTCTTCCAGCTGTCCATCTTTTTCCCGTACATGGCAGAGCGTGATTTTCCCTTCGTCTGTTTCCGGCTCCTCTTCCATCATCTCAAAGATACGCTCCGCACCGGAAAGCGCCGCCAGCAGGAAATTGATCTGCTGGGTAAACTGGTTCATGGGCATGGCGCTCTGTCTTACATAGACCAGATAAGAGGCCAGGCTTCCAAGATCCATCAGCCCGGACAGCACAAACATGCCGCCCACGCAGGCGGAAACCGCATAGTTAAAATAGGAAAGGCTGACGATTGTCGGTACCATCATGCCCGAATAGGACAACGCCTTTGTAGATGCCTCCCGCAGCGCTTCATTTCTCCGGCAGAACTCTTCGAAATCCTTATCCTCGTGGTTAAAAACCTTTTCCACCTTCTGGCCGCCCACCATTTCTTCCACAAAGCCGTTGATGCTTCCCAGATGCTTCTGCTGGGCCAGATAGTATTTTTTACTCCGCTTTCCGTTAAACTGGATGAAAAGGAACATCAGCAGCAAAAAGCCGATGACAATCAGGGAAAGCCTGAAATTCAGGATAATCAGCATGGTAATGGTGCCAGTTACCACGATAAAGCTCTGTATCAGAAGGGTAAAGCTGTTGTTCAGCGCCTCGGTCAGGGTATCCACATCATTGGTGAACCTGCTCATCAGCTCGCCGTGAGTATGCGCGTCGAAATAGGAAAGCGGAAGGTCCTGGGTATGTTCAAACAAATCCCTTCTGATGCGTCCCACGATTTTCTGGCAGGTGTGCACCATCAGCTGATTGTAGCCCAGCGTGGCCAGCGCCCCGAAGCCGTACATGACGGCCATCAGAATCAGGATGCGGATAAGCCCCGGGATATTTCCCGGCAGAATGTACCGGTTGATGACCGGCTTGAGCATATAGGTTCCCAGAATGTTGGCAAGGCTGCTGATGCACACCAGTATCCCCACCAGCACCATGGACCATTTATAGATTCCCATATAGTGGAGCATCTTTTTCATGGTTTTCTTTTTATCCTTCGGTCTTGCATATCCGGTATATTTCGCCATTACAGATCAGCTCCTTCCTGCTGGGATTGATAGATTTCCTGATAAATTTCATTATTCTTCAGAAGCTCCTCATGGGTGCCCACGGCATGGACCCTGCCGTCCTCAAGGATGATGATTTCATCCGCATGGACGACGGAGGTGATCCGCTGGGCAATGATGATTTTGGTGGTGCCCGGCAGGCTGCGTTCCATCCCTTCCCGTATCTTCGCTTCCGTTGCCGTATCCACGGCGCTTGTGGAATCGTCCAGAATCAGCACCCTGGGCTTCTTCAGCAAGGCCCTGGCAATGCAGAGCCTCTGTTTTTGCCCGCCGGATACATTTACGCCGCCCTGGCCCAGGTCGGTGTCATAGCCGTTTTCCAGCCTTTCGATAAATTCATCCACGCAGGCGGTTCTGCATGCCTCTTCTATCTCTTCCTCCGTGGCGTCCTCCTTGCCCCACCGCAGGTTATCCCTGACGGTTCCGGAAAAAAGCGTGTTTTTCTGAAGCACCATGGCTATGGCATCCCGCAGATGCCTCAGCGGATATTCCTGCACCGGATGTCCGTCGATGCGGATCTCTCCCTCCGTCACATCATACAGACGGGGAATTAGCTGCACCAGCGTGGATTTGGCAGCGCCGGTTCTTCCGATGATGCCGATTGTCTGGCCGGCCTTCATATGAAGCGTAATGTCCGAAAGCACATATTCCTGCGCATCTTTGCTGTATTTAAAGTATACATGGTCAAAATCAATTTCTCCTTTTTCAACAAAAATGTCCTTTGACCGTTCCTCGGTGATGTCGATTTTCTCGTCCATTACCTCCGTGATACGCTTCCAGGAGGTGAGGGATCGGGTGAACATCATAAATACATTGGATATCATCATCAGGGAATTAAGCACCTGGAGCACATAGCTTAAAAAACCGGTCAGCTCGCCCACCTGCATGCCTCCCACCAGAATCAGCCTGCCGCCAAACCAGAGGATGCACAGAATGGTAGTGTACATGACAAGCTGCATGGCAGGCATATTCAGGGAGGCGACCCTAAAAGCCCTCTCCGAGGTGGTCAAAAGCCCGGTATTCACCTCTTCGAATTTCGCCAGCTCATAATCGCCTCTGACATAAGACTTCACCACCCGAATTGCCGTCAGGTTTTCCTGGATAATACGGTTAACCAGATCCACTGCTTTCTGCATTTTGGAATACAGCGGCCGGACATGGGAAATAATGAGGAATAAAAGAACGCCCAGAACAGGCGCCGCTATCAGGAACACCACTGCCAGCTCTTTGTTGATATAAAAGGAAACGGCAATGGCGGTAATCATCATCACCGGCGCGCGGCAGGCCGGACGCATGCCGCCGGAAATGGAATTCTGGATATTGGTCACATCTCCCGTCAGCCTTGTGACAAGGGATGAGGTCCGGAAATGATCCGTATTGGCAAAGGAAAACTGCTGGAGCTTACGGTATTCATCCTTGCGGATTTCCGCGCCGATGCCCTGTCCGCAGACGGCTGCAAATCTGGCACTTCCCGCTCCCAGCACCATGGAAACAACCGCACAGCCCGCCATCAGCAGGCCTTTTTCAAAAATATAGGCCTTATCCGCGTTGGCAATTCCCACATCCACCATATCCGCCATGATGAGGGGAATAATCAGCTCCAGAAAGGTCTCCAAAACAATACAGAACACTGCCAGAACCGTTGCCGTCCTGTATTTCTTCATGTAAGAAAGTAAACGTCTCATACTGCCTCCAAATTCAAGTATTTACAATTATTGCATATGCAACTATTTTATGGGCATTATTTGATTTTGTCAACTCCTGCATCTTTTTTTATTTTTCATGCCCTGAATTATGCAACGGATCCGCTCTATCCGGGCTGTTATGGACTATTGCAAATATTACTACATTAATGTAGACTATATTACCGTTCTGTGGTAGTCTGTATATAGTGATGTGTCGGAATTTTGATATGGAAGGAGCCGCTCTTTGGGTGAAAAAATCGGAGTGGCCCGGAGGATAAGGAAATGTTGGATGAAATCACTGACTGTGCGGTATCAGGAAGGCTTCAGGAAATATTCCTGAAGGATGGGGATTACCGTAAGCTGAGCGAAACGGAAAAGGAGGCTGCCGTCAGCTGTTACCGCGAGCTGCCTGAAGAATACCATGATCTGGTGGAGTCGCTGATGGACTGTCATAACAGCTGCTGCGGGAAGCTGATAGAACTGGCATATAAGCAGGGAATGAAAGACTGTGCGCGCCTGCTTGAAGAGCTGAACCTTAAATAAAAAAACATAAAAAAAGAACTGTAGACACAAGGCCTGCAGCACTTCTTTCGGGTTGGGCTATTCTTTTCAAAATAGTCAGCAGCTCGTAGGGGAATCGAACCCCTGATTCCGCCGTGAGAGGGCGGCGTCTTAACCGCTTGACCAACGAGCCATCTGGTGTTGTCCGCGATAACTTCCCGCGTGACACTTGTATATAATAATACAAGTTGCCAGGAAATGCAAGTACTTTTTTTGAAATTTTTCTAATTTTTATTTTGCTTTTATTTTAACGCAATATTGTTTCACAAAAAACCTGCGCAAAAGCTGCTTTTTTAAAGGGCGGCAGAGCTTCGGAGGGATTATTTTTGCTGCCTGTCGGGCGTCTCCCTCCTGTTCCATTTTTCCTGCCGCCTTGCAGTTTTCCTCCTAATTAATTCCGCCGCCGGCCCGGCGCAGCTTATGCCTGCCGCCAGGTATACTTCTTCAGAAGCGCCCTGTAATCTTCATAGAAGGCACAGTTTTCAAACCGGAAGGATTCCGGCATGGACATGATTTCCTCTTTGGGGAATTCCTCCAGGACCGGCTTCAGGATATATTCCTCTTCCAGGCGGTACAGCACGCCCCTCAGCTGGAACTGCAGCTCGTATTTCAGTTCCTTTGCCAAATCCGCCGTATATCTTTTTCCCATATCCTCCATGATTTCATCCGCAGCGTCCATCTGCCCGTAATGCGACCAGTGTTCCCTGATCCTGCCGGCCAGCTTCATCCAGCCGGTGCCATCCTTCGGGTAGGCCAGGCCCATCCACTGTGCGTCCTTATAGCTCCAAAGCGTCCAGGAAAGGCCATGCTTTTGAAACAGCCCCAGTGTTTCATCCAGAAGCTGCATCGCAAACGGAAGATCGTCCTTCTTAATATCCACCCCGGCTTCCCCACAGAGGGCAGGACGGCCGAATTTATCCCTCAGAGCCGCGAATCCGGCAAGCTGCTCATCCATCTTTCGCACTCTCTCCCTGGCGTCATAATCCTTATCACACAGATTCTTATCCCATACAGTAGGGTAAAAATGGAAGGTCAGCGCCGTCTGTTCATCCGCAGGCAGCCTGATATCCGAAAAATCCATGGAGAAAAAATCGCCCTCAATAAAAATAATATGATTCTTATCCACCTTTCGCACTGCCTTTGTCACTTCTTCAAAGAAGGCATTCAGCACGCCCTCCTTTTTAGGCATAAGAAAAGGCTCATTGAGCAGATCGTAGCCTAACAGGAAAGGCTCGTCCCGGTATCGTTGTGCTATGTCCTGCCACAGCTTCACAATCTGTTCCTGGAAAATACGGAAATGCCAGAACTGCGGGATTCCCGTGGTGTTATCCGAGTGCCAGTCCGGGTTCTGTCCCCCCGGCACCGTATGCAGATCCGGCATCAGGAAGATCTCATACTTGCTGCAAAGGGCAAGCAGCCTGTCCATGTAGCCAAAGCCCTCTTCCTTATATACCCCCGGATTCTCATCATCAATAAAAAGCCTGTAGCTGAAAGGCACGCGCAGCAGATTCACCCCGGATTCCTTCAGGAAAAGGAAATCCTCCTCCGTAAGGAAATTCAAAATAAAGGAATCAAAAAAACGGGCCGCTTCCTCCTTCCCCAGCACCCGGGCAAAGGTTTCCCTGATCTGTTTGTCCGTTCCCGGAAGCCCCAGCATAAAATGCTCCATATTCAGCCAGGAGCCCACGCCCAGCCCGGAAAACAGGATGGGCTTTCCCCTGTAATAAAATTCTTTTCCATTCACCTTAACAAAATCCATAATCAGCGCTCCTTATTTCCTCGTAACAGTTCAGAACGGCGGGCCATTCAAGAAGATGGCAGTCCTGGACTGCTGCATTTTTTCCAACAATAACAGTCCCGGGGCATCCTTCCCGTCCCGGGACTGTTTTCTTCTATACTGTTTACATAGTAAGCGGCAGCCTGCCGTTAAAATTTCAGTTCCTTAAGACACCCGTTTTTCACAAAAACAGGAATGGCGTCAATGGGAGCCTCACATACAATATCCGCCCCGCCCGCATATACTTTTCCGTCATTCAGGCTGCGCCACTCTCCCGCAGGAAGATACAGCTTTCTTTCCCTCTGTTTTTCATAAAGGATGGGCGCCACAAGAATTTCCGGCCCGAACATATACTCGTCCTCGATCTCCCAGCATTTTCCGTCCTCCGGGAAATCATAGAACAGCGGACGCATTACCGGCGTCCCTTTTTCATGCGCCTGCGCCATCAGGCGTTTTACGTAGGGCAGCATCCTTTCTCTCAGCTCCAGGTACTTTTTACAGATTTCATATACCTCTTCGCCGTAGCTCCATACTTCATTTTCCGCGCCGCTGATAGCCGTTCCGCCGCCTGTGGTTCCCAGAGGCTCCTTGAAGGGCTCGCGGAAGCCGTGCAGACGGAATACCGGGCAGAATGCCCCGAACTCAAACCATCTGACCAGAACCTCCTTGAAATCCTCATCATATATATTTCCGCCGTGGAAGCCGCCGATATCCGTCGTCCACCAGGGAATCCCCGCAAGGCCCATATTCAGCCCTGCAGCCAGCTGGCTTCTTAAGGAGCGAAAGCTTGAGTCAATATCTCCGGACCATACAAGGGCGCCGTATTTCTGGCTGCCTGCCCAGGCGCAGCGAAGAAGGTTCACAATGTTGGCCTGGCCTTCCCCTTCCATGCCTTCATAGGCCATTCTCGCGTATTCCCTGGGGAAAATATTGCCGATTTCCAGATCTGAGCCCAGGTAAAAACGATGGTTGCCGTATTCATAGTTGGTGAATTCCGGTTCCGCCTCATCCAGCCAGAAAATGCGTACGCCGTCGTCATAATAATTCTTTTTAATCTTGCTCCACACATATTTTCTGGCATCCGGATTGGTGGGATCCATGATGGCCGCATTGCCCAGCTGGTGCATCCTTTTTCCGTAGTCATTCCGGCTCAGATAGCCCAGCTCCTCCATTTCCTTAAAGTTCTCGCTGCCTTCCTCCACCGTGGGCCAGATGGAAACCATCAGCTTGATGCCCATGCCTTCCAGCTCGTCCACCATAGCCTTCAGATCCGGCCAGTAATCCTTGTCGAATTTCCAGTCCCCCTGATGAGGCCAGTGGAAATAATCGGCCACAATGACAGAGATTGGTAGCCCTCTTCTCTTATATTCCCTTGCCACCTCCAGCAGCTCCTCCTGCGTCTGATAACGCAGCTTGCACTGCCAGAAGCCGCAGCCGTAATCCGGCATCATGGGCACCTTGCCCGTGGCGTCCGCATAGGCTTCTTCTATTTCGGCCGGCGTATCCCCGGCTGTAATCCAGTAATCCATCTGTCTTGTGGAAAGCGCCGTCCATTCCGTCAGGTTCTTTCCGAAGGTCACGCTTCCGATGGCAGGATTGTTCCAGAGCAGGCCATAGCCTTTATTGGAAAGGGCAAAGGGAACGCTGGCCTGGGAATTCCTGTGGGCAAGCTCAACCACACAGCCCTTCATATCCATATACGGCTGCTGATACTGGCCCATACCGTATATTTTCTCTCCGTCATTCGGCTCAAAGCGTACGGCTAATTTAAAGTTTTCCGTTCCCATAATGGGTGTGAAGGTACGGGGGCTGATTTCCAGCGCGCTGTTGAATTCCCCTTCCACATTTTCACGGAAACGGTTCCTGTCATATTCCTCCAGAAGCAGCTCACCCTTCTGGTTGAAAAACTTCAGCTTGCCCGTCACCATCAGCTCACAGCGGATTTTACCGTTGGTGATGACGGCGCTTTTCCCGTCCGTTGTAATTTCCGGCGCCGAGGCCAGCGCCGGAAGAAGGGCTGAAGTTTCTTCGTCCTTATTAAAGGTATGGTTCTGCGTGGCGCGCACACGGAGACTGTCCGGCCCCCACGGCTCTATGACAAGAAGCTCCTTGTCCTGTCTGCGGTATATTTTGTTGTCGATTACTTTAATCATAGCTCCTCCTTTTAACCAGTTTTCCGGTTCCTGCATTTCCGCCTTTCCCGACGTCCTGAGCAGCAGGCGGTATCCAGCGGGATATAAATACATTATATTGATTTTGTACTGTTATTTCCTTCTGTTTCCTGACCTTTTATTTAAGTATCCTGACCTTTTTTTATAAATTCCATATAAGAAAAGGGATGCATTACGCATCCCTGACAGCTCTATATGGCAAAATCAAACAGGCTGATCTGGTTGGACTCCGGCAGGTTCCCCAGCAGGTTCAGGGTATCCATCAAATCCACCACGGTCTTGGAAACCTTCGTCCTCTGCCTGAAATCATCCTTAGAAAGGAACGGGCCGTCCTTGGCCGCTTCCACAATGGCATCCGCGGCTTTTTCACCCAGGCCGTCAATGCTGCTTAAGGAGGGCATTATCTTATCCCCCACCACCTGGAAGCTGCGGGACTGGGCGGAAAAAATATCAATCGGCACGAATTCAAAGCCTCTTGCGTACATTTCCTGCACCACCTTCATATCCCTGGCCGCATCCTGCTCCTTCTTGGAAAGGGTGTCCGCCCTTCTCTTATAGTCAGCCATCATTGATTCCAGATGCTTCTGCCCCTGGCACATCAGCTCATAGGAAAAAGCGGATGCGCGGATGCTGAAAAAGGCGGCATAATAAGCCAGCGGATAATTTACCTTACAATAGGCGATACGCCATGCCATCATAACGTAGGCCGCCGCATGGGCCTTGGGGAACATGTACTTGATTTTTTTACAGGACCATATGTACCAGTCGGGCACATTTGCCGCCAGCATGGCTTCTTCCATTTCCGGCTTCAGGCCCTTGCCCTTACGGACGCTCTCCATGATGGTGAACGCCAGACTGCTTTCCACGCCCATTTCAATGAGGTAGAGCATGATATCGTCACGGGTGCAGATAGCGGTGGAAATGGTTGCCTTTCCCTCCTTGATAAGGGTCTGGGCATTGCCCAGCCATACGTCCGTACCATGAGCAAGTCCCGCGATCCGGACCAGATCCGAAAAATACTTTGGCTGGGTATCAATAAGCATCTGCATGGCAAAGTCTGTACCAAACTCCGGCACACCCAGACAGCCAAGCTTGCACCCTCCAATATCCTCCGGAGTGATACCCAGGGCTTTTGTGCCGGCAAAAAGGGACATAACCTCTTTGCTGTCAAGAGGGATCTCCTGGGCATTCTTTCCGGTCAGATCCTCCAGCATACGGATCATGGTTGGATCATCGTGTCCCAGAATATCAAGCTTCAGAAGGTTTCCGTCAATAGAATGATAATCAAAATGAGTGGTAATGATGTCGCTGTTTTCATCATTTGCCGGATGCTGCACCGGCGTGAATTTTTCGATTTCCTCGCCTTTTGGCAGAACAATGATTCCTCCCGGGTGCTGGCCTGTGGTACGGCGGATGCCTGTGCATCCCTGAACGATCCTGTTGATCTCGCAGTACCGCTTGTGCTGACCATGCTCTTCAAAATAATTTTTCACATAGCCGAAAGCTGTTTTTTCCGCAAGAGTACCGATGGTTCCTGCCTTAAAGGTCTGCCCTTTTCCAAAAATAACCTCTGTATATTTATGAGCGTTTGCCTGATATTCACCGGAAAAGTTAAGGTCAATATCCGGCTCCTTGTCTCCCTTAAAGCCCAGAAAGGTTTCAAATGGAATGTCAAAGCCTTCTTTGATCATTTTTGTGCCGCAGTGAGGGCAGTTTTTGTCAGGCATGTCACAGCCTGCCATTCCGCCGAATTTTTTTACCTCCGGTGAATCAAAATCACTGTATTTACAATTTGGACAGATATAATGAGGCGGCAGAGGATTGACCTCCGTAATACCTGACATGGTAGCTGCCAGAGAAGATCCTACCGATCCTCTGGAGCCTACCAGATAACCGTCGTCATTTGATTTCCACACAAGCTTCTGGGCTATGATATACATAACCGCATATCCGTTGGAAATAATGGAATTCAGTTCTTTTTCCAGACGCTCCTCCACAATTCCCGGAAGCTTCTCTCCATAGATCTCGTGGGCTTTTTTAAAGCAGATATCCCGGAGATCCTGATCGGAGTTTGGGATCACCGGCGGAAATTTATCCGGATGGATAGGCGATATTTTTTCAATCATGTCAGCAATCTTATTGGTGTTGGTAATCACAACCTCTTCTGCCTTTTCACTTCCCAGATAGGAAAATTCCTCCAGCATCTCCTCTGTGGTACGAAGATAAAGAGGTGCCTGATTATCCGCATCAGAAAATCCGTTTCCCGCCATGATAATGCGCCGGTAAATCTCGTCCTGAGGATCCATAAAATGAACGTCGCAGGTTGCCACCACAGGCTTTTTAAACTGCTCGCCCAGCTTTATGATTTTTTTGTTCAGCTCAATCAGGTCTGCCTCTGAATTTACGGTATCATTTTTGTCACTGGCGATCATAAAGGCATTGTTTCCAAGAGGCTGGATTTCCAGGTAATCGTAAAAATCCACCAGTCTGGCAATTTCCTGATCCGGCGCGTTCCGAAGAAGAGCCTGATAAAGCTCTCCTGCCTCACAGGCGCTTCCGATGATCAGCCCATCCCTGTACTCCAGAAAAACACTTTTGGGAACTCTTGGCCTTCTCCTGTAATATTTCAGGTGGGACTGGCTTACAAGCTTATAAAGATTAATGCGTCCAGTCTCATTTCTGGCAAAAATAACCGCATGGTAAGTGGGAAGCTTTTTGATGGTATCCACAGATACATTTCCCTGGCTGTTCAGGGCATCCACATCAAAAATATCCCTTTCTCTCAGCATTTCCACAAATTTTACAAAAATATCCGCAGTGCAGGCAGCGTCATCTACTGCTCTGTGGTGATGGGCAAGGGAAACTCCCACTGCTTTTGCCACCGTATCCAGCTTGAACCGGTTCAGCGCCGGCAGAAGGAAACGGGCCATTCCCACGGTATCAATGTAGGTAAAATCATCGCTGATGCCCTGCCGCTTGCAGTTTTCTATAATAAAGCTCATATCAAAATCAGCATTGTGGGCAACCATCACCGCACCCTGGCAAAATTCCAGAAACTTCGGAAGAATGGTTTCAATATCCGGAGCGTCCATAACCATTGCATCATTGATACTGGTAAGCTGCTCGATCCGGTAGGGAATGGGAACCTTCGGGTTCACAAAGGTGGAAAACCTGTCTGTGATCACGCCTTTTTCCACCCGGACAGCTCCGATCTCAATGATCCTGCAGGTCAGAGGGGAAAATCCCGTTGTCTCTATATCAAATACCACAAAGCTTCCGTCCATGGACTGCCCCTTACTGTTAGTGACAATTCCCTTCAGGTCGTCTACCAGATATGCTTCCATGCCGTAAAGCACCTTAAAATCAGAATCCTTTGGCACACAGCCTCCCCAGGCGTCAAAGCAGTGGTTTGCCTCGGGGAACGCCTGAACCACACCGTGATCGGTAATGGCAATGGCCTTATGTCCCCACTCATAGGCCCGCTTTACCAGAGCCTTTGCCTCGGTAACGCCGTCCATATCGCTCATTTTTGTATGGCAGTGAAGCTCCACTCTTTTCTGAGGACTGGTATCCATTCTTGTACTGGTAAAGTCTGCGATTTTTTTAATTCCGGCAATGGAGCCAATGGTCAGCTCACTGTCAAAACGGTCAATGGTGGTAACTCCCTTCAGCTTCAGAAAGGCTCCCTTTTTTATCTCTTCTTTTACTTCCGGAACCTGCTCGTTCCGAAGGAACATTTTGATCACAATAGAGTCTGTAAAATCCGTAACCGGAAAAATAAGAATGGTTTTTTCATTCCGGATCTCTCTTGCCTCTACATCCAGAACCTGACCTCGTATAATGACTTCTCCCATTTCCCCTGTAATGTTTTCCAGAGGAATGGTTTCACCCTCAAAATCTCTTCCATATATAACATCCGGATTGCTGTCTCTTCGGAATCCACCCCGGAAGTCGCCTCCATGTCCCTTTTTGTCAAAGGATTTTTTCTCCTGCTTTCCTTTTCCGGAAGCTTTTTTATTCTCTTTTTTGTCAGAACCGGAAGAGGCTTCCTCCTGTTTCGGCGTTTCTTCCTCTTTATCCAGCTTTGCATGTTTCAGGACATTTTCCACTTCCTGCTCAATCTGAAGAACTGCATTTTTCCGGTACTTGCTTTCCTGAGCCTCTTCAAACTGAAGCTCGATCTTCAGATTCATTCCGCAGCGTTCACAGAATACCTTATGAAGATATTCCACAAGGATTTCACTTTTTTCCCGGGCGATCACAGAATCCGGAAGCACCAGATTCATTTCCTCTGTGCCGGAAAAAGTAATTCTGGACCGTTTAAAAAGATTATATTCCAGCATATTGTAATTCCGCAGCTCCAGTTCCATGCTGGACCGGTACACCTCAAGAAAATTATCCGGCGTATACTGTCTGGACAGACGGAACTTTTCGATCACCGTTACCTGCATCTGGATTCCCGGAAAGCACTGTCTTTCAATCTGCTGCTGCAGCTCTATGATATATTTTTTGTGGATCCACCGTTCACTGCTGATATAAACCCACAGTCTGGTCTTATCCGGATTGCAGGACACCCTGGTGACAGCTACCATATCCAGAAGCTCCTGCAGCGGATCCTTGATCTTCAGATTTGGAAATACGTCAAAAAAATCTTTTTCCATTTTTTCCTCTTTCTTATTCTTCCCAGTGAAGAAGCTCTTCTCTTAGGGTATCCAGAAGCTGATCCTCCGGAACCTTTTTTATGATCTCTCCCTTTTTGATCAGAAGCCCTACGCCCACTCCCCCGGCAATTCCTATATCAGCTTCCTTTGCTTCTCCCGGTCCGTTTACCACGCAGCCCATAACAGCCACCTTAATATCAAGAGGGATGTCCTGGACCATTGTCTCCACCTGATTTGCAAGACCGATCAGGTCAATCCTGGTACGTCCGCAGGTAGGACAGGACACCACCTCGATCCCTCCTTTTCGAAGTCCCAGAGTTTTCAGGATCCGTTTTGCAGATTTGATCTCCTCCAGAGGCGCTCCGGTAAGAGAAACCCGGATAGTATCTCCGATTCCCTGAGAAAGAATGATCCCAAGCCCTACTGCAGACTTAATGTTTCCGGAATATAAAGTTCCTGCCTCTGTAATTCCCACATGAAGAGGGTACTTTGTCTTTTCTGCGATCAGCTCATGGGCTCTGGCGCACATCATCACATCTGAAGATTTAATACTGATCACCAGATTGTCATATCCCATATCCTCAATGATCTTCACCTTGTCAAGAGCGCTTTCTACCAGCCCCTCTGCAGTGACACCGTGATATTTTTCCACCAGGTCCTTTTCCAGAGAACCGCTGTTTACGCCCACCCGGATAGGAATATTTCTTTCCCTGGCCACATCTACAACCGCTTTTATTCTCTCCCGACTTCCGATATTTCCGGGGTTAATGCGGATTTTGTCTGCTCCGTTTTCCATTGCCGCAATAGCCAGCCTGTAATCAAAATGAATATCTGCCACCAGAGGAATGTGAATCTGCTTTTTGATCTCAGAAAGCGCCTCTGCCGCCGCCATATCCGGAACCGCGCACCGGATGATCTCACATCCTGCAGCCTCCAGCTCCAGGATCTGCTTTACGGTTGCCTCCACATCATCTGTCCTTGTATTTGTCATAGACTGAATAAGAACAGGATTTCCTCCCCCGATTTTTTTATTTCCGATTTTTATAACCTTTGTATGTTCCCGATACATAATCTTCCTCCTGAAAAATTTATTATGAAACACAAAGAACTGCCACAGCTTTTCCGGAATTTCCGGCTGTGTGACAGCCCTTTTTTCTTTATCTCTGGATTTCCAGAAGCTTTGCTTTCAGATCGTTTTCCATCCGCGCCATCTCCGCTTCGGCAGCCTGACGCTTTGCTCTGCCTTCCTTCTGTATCCGCATCACATCGTCCAGGGTCTGGATCAGTTCTGCATTTGTCTGCTTCAGAGTTTCCAGATCCACAATTCCCCGCTCAGACTCTTTTGCAGTTTCTGCAGATGCCATATGAAGTGTTTCCGCATTTTTACGCAAAAGCTCATTTGTCACATCAGATACCTGTCTCTGAGCCTGCGCCGCCTGGGTAGAATGAGCGATTCCAAGAGCCAGCACCATCTGGCTTTTCCACAGAGGAATGGTATTTACAATAGTTGTCTGGATCTTCTCTGCCATAACTGTATTATTATTCTGCACAAGGCGGATCTGAGGCGCTGTCTGAAGCGAGATCATCCGCGTCAGCTCCAGGTCATGGAGCTTTTTCTCAAAACGGATACACTGACTGTCCAGATCCCTGGCTTTCTGCGCATCCTCCGGCAGTCCGCTTAATCCGGCCTTTTCGGAAAGCTCTTTTAATTTTCCGTTTCTGACAGCGGAAAGCTGTTTTTTTCCTGCCAGGATATACATGGAAAGCTCCCTGAAATAAAGGAGATTCTGTTCATACATCTTATCCATCAACGCAGAATCCTTCAGAAGGCGTACCTGATGCTTCTGAAGCACGTCTGTGATCCGTTCTACATTTGCCTCTGCCTTGTCATACTTGTTTTTCAGATTTTCAATTTTATTTGCCTGTTTTTTAAAAAATCCGAAAAATCCCTTTTCTTCTTCCGTATCAAAATCCTTCAGCTGACTTACCACGTCTGTGAGAAGTTCCCCCACTTCCCCAAGATCCTGAGTTCTTACATTTTTCAGCGCCTCATCCGAAAAATCCGCCATTTTTTTCTGGGTTCCGGCTCCGTACTGAAGAATCTGCGCCGTATTTTCCACATCAATCTTTTCTGCAAAGGAATCCACCATCTTCTGTTCCTCAGAAGTCAGTTCCATCCGGGCCATTTCCTTCTGTACCGGATCCATATCCGGAGTCTCCTCCATAAGAGCGGCAGGATTTTCCGGCTGTTCCGGAGCTTCCGGTTCCAGCTGCGGCTCCAGTGTGAGAAAAGGCATTGACGCTTCTGTTTTGTTTAATTCTTCGCTCATTTTGTTCTCCTTTATGATCAATGCTGTATTTTAAAATCACTGTCCTTCAGCCCTTCCTGGGCAAGTAACGTATGAAGAACGGAAATATCACTGGAAACATCCCAGGCTGTATCCTGAAAAACAGAATCTAGAAGCTTTGCAAAAGCATCGTTCAGAGTATCCAGAGTATCTTCGATCTCTTTTTTGGAGGAACGGATGGTTTCTCCCTGAACAGGCTGACTGTCCATATCCTCATAAGCCTCCAGAAGCTTTACGGTCATGGGAAGATAATAATCCATCATCCGCTTCAGATCCGGAATGATCTCCGGATGAGCCTTGGTCCTCTGAAAAATCTGCTCCACGATTTTTTCCATTTTAAAGATCTTGGCAGAAATTTCCTCCCCCGGAATGGCATCGTTGCTTTTTCTCAGTCTGTCCAGATAATTCCTTCCCTTTTCAAGCACCTCTTTTACCTCAGGGGAAAGCTCTGACTCCTCCTGTGCGCGGAGAGCCTCCTGTTTCTTTTTTTCCTCCAGAGCTTTTTCCATTTCCTGATACTGGCAAAAGGTTTCCCGGCTGGTGATCAGGCAGGTTTCGCTGCCGTCAAAACAGCCTTCCGTAAACCAGCCCTTTCCGATCATTTTTTTCAGATCTTTTTTTACAAATTTCACAGGCTTTCCGACTGCCTGCGCAAGCTTTGTAAGATCACAGTAGGTTCTTTTTCCCAGAGTTTTCTGATATTTTTTGAATCTCCTGAGCTTCCCCAGTCCAAGGATACCTGTTCCCAGCATAAAGGCTCCTGCCGCCATTCCTGTCAGCATAACTGCCGCCGCTCCGCTGCTTCCGGAATCTGTCAGAAGCCGTACCATCTGGACTGCCAGAAATCCACATGCCGTACTTCCTGTAAGAATTCCTCCAAATACAGCAAGGAGAATACTTCTTACTTTCTCTCCGGTCGGCTTCATATAAAGCATCTGAAGCTTCTCACCATTGGCTGCGCTTCCCGATTCCCGGTCACTGCGATGATCAGCCTGCGGCTTCTCTCTGGTTTTTCCCATTTCCGGATGCTCTTTTTTATACTGATCCAGGGTTTTATTTACCATCTGTGTCACTGACTGGCTCATTTCCTGAAAATCTTTAGATTTTACAGCCTTTTCAATGATGTTCTGAACCTGCTGTATTTTATCTTCCACAACAGAAAAATCAAAATCCTGACTGTTGTTTTTTTGATTTTTTTCCATATTCTGTCTCCATCAGACTGCTTCTGCTTTTTGGGATCTGCTCCCGTGCAGACTGTATATTTATTATAGCGAAGTACCGTTCAAAATACAAGTTTTCATTGAAGTTCACCGGCAAAAGTGCTACACTGATTATATCTCACAGTAACGTGGCAAAGTATTTAAAAAGCTGTTGTCACAGGATAACAGGAGGATGATATTATGGAAAAAAAGAACATTGACTGGGGAAATCTGGGTTTTGGCTATGTCCAGACTGATTATCGCTTTGTCTCAGACTTTAAAAACGGTTCCTGGGACGAAGGAAAGCTGACAGAAGACGCAACTGTTGTGATCAATGAATGTGCCGGCGTTCTTCAGTATGCTCAGACTGTTTTTGAGGGAATGAAAGCATACACAACAGAAGACGGACGGATCGTAACCTTCCGCCCTGATCTGAATGCAGAACGTATGGAAAACTCTGCAAAAAGACTGGAAATGCCGGTATTTCCAAAAGACCGGTTCATCCAGACCGTTGTGGACACCGTAAAAGCCAACGCCGCTTACGTTCCGCCTTTTGGTTCCGGAGCTACCCTTTATATCCGTCCCTATATGTTTGGGACAAATCCGGTCATCGGTGTAAAACCTGCTGACGAATATCAGTTCCGGGTATTTACCACCCCGGTTGGTCCGTACTTCAAGGGAGGCGTGAAGCCTCTTACTATCCGTGTCACAGATTTTGACCGGGCTGCTCCTCATGGTACAGGTCATATCAAGGCCGGACTGAATTACGCTATGAGTATGCATGCGATCATGGACGCTCACCGCCAGGGCTACGACGAAAACATGTACCTGGATGCAGCTACCAGAACAAAGGTAGAGGAGACCGGCGGAGCCAACTTCCTTTTTGTTACAAAAGACGGAAAAGTGGTTACTCCGAAATCCGACAGTATCCTGCCTTCCATTACCCGCCGTTCTCTTATCTATGTAGCTCAGCACTGCCTTGGTCTGGAAGCAGAGGAACGCGAGGTTACACTGGAGGAGGTAAAAGATTTTGCTGAGTGCGGCCTTTGCGGTACTGCAGCAGTTATTTCTCCTGTAGGAAAAATTGTGGACCACGGAAAAGAAATCTGCTTCCCCTCCGGCATGACAGAGATGGGGCCTGTAACCAAAAAGCTTTATGAAGCTCTTACCGGTATCCAGATGGGACGTCTGGAAGCTCCGGAAGGCTGGCTTCAGGTAATCGAATAATACCTTCCAAAAAGTCAAACGCTGCAGAAAATATAAACTCTGCAGCGTTTTCTTTTCCGGAACATGTCTGTTCCTGTGTCATATTTTTATTTTACTCTTTCGTATTTCACAAACTCATATTCCAGATCAAAATAAGTCTGCTCTTCGCTCCTGGCTGTGATCTCCCATTCCGGAGACTCGTCCAGATTTGGGAAATAGCGGTCTGCCTCATATCCAAAGTCGATCTTTGTCACATGAGCTGTGTCACAATAAGGAAGAAGCTGTTTGTATACGCTGTCTCCACCCACACAGTAAACCTGATCGGACGGATATTTTTTTATTTCTTCCAGAAGCTCTTCGATACTGTGAACCACGGTTGCATCCTTTACCTTAAAGTCTTTATTTGTGGTAAGGATAATGTTGGTTCTGTTTTTCAGAGGAAGTCCTCCTGGAAATGTTTCCAGTGTTTTTCTTCCCAGTACGATCACCTTTCCGGTTGTCTCCTGACGAAACATTTTCATATCTGCCGGAATGGCTACAAGAAGCTTGTTGTCCTTTCCGATGGCCCAGTTTTTGTCAACTGCTACAATGATATTCATGGTATTTTTCCTTTCTGTTTTTAGATTGCAATAGGAATATTTTTAATCTGTGGCCAGGTCTGATAATTTTCCACAATCAGATCATCCACTGTAAAATCATAAAAGTTCTTAATCTCCGGATTCAGTCTCACAGAAGGCGCCGGATACGGGGTTCTGCTGATCAGCTCTTTTATTACCGGAATGTGCCTGTCGTAAATATGACAGTCTGAGATCACATGAACAAGCTCTCCTGCCTCCATGTCGCACACCTGGGCAAACATCATAAGAAGAATGGAATACTGGCACACATTCCAGTTGTTTGCTGCCAGAATATCCTGAGATCTCTGATTCAGGATCGCATTTAAAGTCAGCTTGTCTTTTCCCGGTTCCTTTGTCACATTAAAGGTCATGGAATATGCGCAGGGATAAAGATTCATTTCATGAAGATCCTGATGCACATAAATATTCGTCATGATCCTGCGGCTGTAAGGATTGTGTTTCAGGTCATAGAGAACACGGTCTACCTGATCCATCATTCCTTCTTTATATTCATGCTTCACCTGCATCTGATATCCGTAGGCCTTACCGATAGAGCCTGTCTCATCCGCCCAGCTGTCCCAGATATGACTGTTCAGGTCATGAATGTTATTTGACTTTTTCTGCCAGATCCAGAGGATCTCATCCATCGCGCTTTTCAGTGCAGTCTTACGAAGAGTCAGAGCCGGAAATTCCTTTCTGAGATCATACCGGTTTACCACTCCGAATTTTTTTATTGTATAAGCAGGCGTTCCGTCCTCCCATACCGGACGTACCTTTTCCCCCTCTGTGCTGGTGCCGTTTTCAATCACATCTCTGCACATATTAATAAATATTGTATCTGCAACACTCATGTCCGCGCCTCCTTTTTGCTTTTGTTTCCTGGGCCTTTCCGGAAAATCTGCTGCTTCAAAAGTCGTTTTCCCGGCAGGCCGGACTCTGCCTGTTATTATACCATACCAGAGCCGTGATTGCCAGAGTGCTTTACAAACCAATGCCGCCGTGCTATATTAAAACTCATGAAAAAAATACTCATAACACTTTTAAAACCACTTTCGTTTCTGCCAGCGCTGCTGATGATGTATATTATTTTTTCATTTTCTGCCCAGACCGGGGAGGTGTCCGGGAATCTCAGCTACAAAATCAGCTACCAGATCGTAGAAACCAAAAACGAACTTCTCAATACCGGAAAAAGCTATGAAGAGCTTGCATACGAGGCAGAGCAGATTCATTACTATGTCCGCAAGGCCGCACACATGACAGAATACTGCCTGCTTGCCGTTGCTGTTTCTTTTCCATTTTATGTATATCGCATCAGAGGACTGCGGCTGTTTCTTCTTGCCGGGATCATCTGCGTGGGATTTGCCGGGCTGGATGAATATCATCAGTCCTTTGTGGCCGGCCGTTCTCCCGGGATCCGGGACGTAGGCTTTGACAGCCTGGGCGCTCTGATCGGGATCCTTCTGGTTCAGCTCTTTTGCTGGTCCACCCTCCACGCGCCTTCTTCCGGAAACCAAAAGCGCCGTAAAAGGCGGTAACACACAGACCGGGGGAACATGGATTTTCATGTTCCCCCGGCCTTTTTACAATATTCTGATTTCTCCCGGAGCTTATTCCTGATCTTTGTCCTTATCCTTCTCCTCTTCTGTATCAGAATTCTGCGCTTCCTGCGCCTCTTTCTCCGCTACATTTCCCGCCAGTTTCGCACGCTCTGCAATGGTCATTCTCTTAGGCTCCTGAACCGGCTCAACCGGATGTTCCTTTTCCTCTTCCGCCGCTGCGGCCTTTTTGGCATCGCTTCTCTGTTTCGCAGTCTTTGCTGCCACAAAAAGCATTCCTGCGCCAATGATCAGAAAAGCGGCTCCCGCGATGAAGAATCCCCAGCTTGCCCCCTCTTCGCCTTTCAGCACGTTTGCGCAGAGCTTATAACCTGTATAGAGAAGGTATACTCCGGCAAGAAGCAGAAGGCCGAAATTTGCCGCAGGTCTTTCCTTTTTTTCAGGCTCTGAATCTGCTGAAGCCTTCTCGCTGTTTTCAGATGTCTGAATCTCAGTTTCCTTTTTTAACTCTGTATCAGCAGACATTTCCAGTTCTTCATTTCTTTCTTCCATATAAATGTCCCTTTCGTATGTTTTTTCATTTTCCTGCATTTATGTTTTCCGTTACAGATCTTAAAGCTTCCGTGTATCTGTCAGAGATGTACTGTTCAGCATTCTGTATCCTGCGCTTCTTCCTCTGACAGCTTCTCTTCAGCTGACTGCTCTTCTGTTTCCGATACCGGTTCTTCCTTCTTCAGACGTCCGTAGATCCGGTTCAGTTCTCCCATTGTATAAATGGTAATATCAGAAAGCTGTCCCTTTCGCATTCTCCATCTCCAGTTCAGCCCCAGGGTTGCAGGCGCATTCAGTCTTGCTTCGTTTCCCAGGCACAGATAGTCCTGAACAGGAATCACAGCCAGATCTGCCACACTGGCCAGGGCTGTGCGGATCAGTCCCCACACGCAGTCGTTCACAGGCCTGTCATAACAGTTGATATATGCCCGTACAAACTCATTGTCATGTCCCTGCAGACCTTCCAGCCATCCTTTTGTCGTCTCATTATCATGAGTTCCTGTATAGACCACACAGTTTTTATCATATTTATGAGGAAGATATTCACTGTCCTCGCTTCCGTCAAATGCAAACTGCAACACTTTCATTCCCGGAAATCCGGTGTCCTTTACAAGCTTCACCACGCTGTCTGTCAAAAATCCCAGATCTTCTGCGATCACCTGAAGCTTTTGTACATTCTTTTTTAACACCTCAAATAATTCCAGTCCCGGTCCCTTTTCCCAGCGGCCGTTTTCTGCAGTAGCATCTCCGTAAGGTATGGAATAATATTCGTCAAATCCTCTGAAGTGATCGATTCTTGCCACATCATACCGCTCCATACAATAGGTCATTCTCTGTATCCACCAGGCATAGCCGGTAGCCTTATGCTTTTTCCAGTCATAAAGAGGATTTCCCCACAGCTGGCCCGTAGCAGAAAATGCATCCGGCGGACAGCCTGCAACAGCCTTTGGACTGCATTCCTCATCAATCTGAAACAGTTCCGGATTCGCCCACACATCCGCACTGTCAAGGGCAACGTAAATCGGCACATCACCTATGATCTTAATTCCTTTTTTGTTGGCATAGGCTTTCAGCTTTTTCCACTGTTTTTCAAAAAGATACTGCTGGAAGCAATAAAAGCCCACTTCCTCTGACAGCTCGCTTTCCGCTCTTTTTACATATCCGGAGCTGCGGTCTTTCAGTTCCTTCGGCCAGTCCAGCCAGCTCTCTCCGTTTCTGCTGTTTTTGATCGCCATATAAAGAGCATAATCTTTCAGCCAGATCTGATACTCCCTTACAAAAGCCTGATATTCACTGTCATTTTCCAGATCCGCTCTTTCATAGGCTTTTTTCAGAAGTGGAAATCTGCTGTTATATATTTTTTCATAATCCACATAGCCGGGGTCATCTCCCCAGCTGCAGGAAGTACATTCTTCTTTTGTAAGAAGCCCTTCCCGGACCAGTTCATCCAGATCAATAAAATATGGATTTCCCGCAAAGGTAGAACAGGACTGATACGGAGAATCTCCATATCCTGTCGGACCAAGAGGAAGAATCTGCCAGTACTGCTGGCCTGCTTTTTCCAGCTGATCTACAAACTCATATGCCTCTCTGGAAAAGCATCCGATTCCATATTCTGACGGAAGGCTTGAAACAGCCATTAAAACACCGCTTGCTCTCATTTATTCTTCTCCTTCGTGTTTCGCACTAAATGAATCCGGCTTCTCAGGTCCATACATTATAAAGTCTTAGTTTTTGCCGGTCACCCGGAGAACATTATACCAATCCATATGCTTATGGTCAAGGAAAAAGCCGGGGACATCTCCCCGGCTTTCGCACCTTGTTACTGTTTACCGCCTTCACAGCAACCTGGTCAGAATACATACCAAATCACCTTTGATGATCACATTTTGCCCTGTATATCCCCTGAGCATCAGCTCCGCCTTTCAAAACAGTGCTGTGCGGACACTAACACAAGCTCTCCATTGTCCTCTGCCTGTTTTTCGGTTCTTCCGCAGCCTGCCAGACAGAAAGCGCATAAAATACCTATAAAAATTATTTTCCGTGTTCTTTTCACCGGGTTCTCTCCTTTATCCATACAGATATTCATTCATAGTATGGACAGAAAAATATCTTCTATTCGGAAAGCTTATAATACTCAGAAACCTTTTTTCCTGATATATACAGAAATATCTCTGAATACCCGCTCCCGGTCTTTTTCGTTCAGAATTTCATGGCGCATTCCCGGATAAAGTTTCCCTTTTACATCCCTGTAGCCTGCGTCTCTCATTTTCTGAACTGCCGCTGCAAACTGCCGCACATTGCCCAGGCACGGATCGTCTGCGCCGCTGATAAAAAGAACAGGCAGCTCCGGCTTCGTACAGTTCCAGTGCTTCACATCATAAGCTCTTTTCATCAGCTGAAACAGAGCCAGATAAGCATCGTCCGTAAACGTAAATCCGCAAAGTTCTGAGTCCGTATAAGCCTGATATACCTCCGGATCCGAACAGATCCATGCGTTTCTGTTTTTTTCCCCGCTGAACCTGGCTGCATAATTCCCAAAGGACAGTATTTCCAGAAGACGGCTTCTGTGCCTCATTCCAAAGAGTTTTCCTTCCAGTTTCGCGATCACGCTCCCTGCGATCCGCGCCCTCCGGTTGCTGGGTGAGCCGCAGACGATCAGCATATCCATGCAGTCATCATGCTCTGCCGCAAAAGCTCTCACTGCCAGGGAACCCATGCTGTGCCCCATCAGTATCAGAGGAAGATCCGGAAATTTCTCTCTGATCTGCCGGTTGACACTGGCAATATCCGCCAGCATGGCATCTGCTCCTCCGCCGTACATGTAACCCAGGTCATCCCCGGAGCGGACGCTCTGCCCGTGTCCTCTGTGGTCGTGGATCACTGCCACATACCCAAGAGAAGCCATGTACTCCATAAACGGCTCATACCGTTCCTTGTGTTCGCTCATTCCGTGTACCAGCTGTATTACACCTTTGTACGGCATTTCCTCCGGACAGATACTGAGAGCTGAGATTCTCAGTCCGTCCGCATCTGATCTGAAAAACTGTCTGTATCTTTTTACCATATCTATTTTCCTCCTGCCCTGTCATTCTGTCAGTTATCTTTTTATTGATTATCTTTTTATTTTATCCTCTTTTTCTTTACCTCCTGTAATTTATACGTAACCGCTGTCACACAAAAGATCACCGGTCAGCCCGGCCTGGTTAAAATGCCCCCTGAACAGTAGCAGTCAAAAAGCAACATTTATTCCTGAGACACAGGATAACCTTGTCAACCAGCCGTATGCTCTGGTATAATAAATCATGTAACACTTACACAGATACTGTCAAAAGACTATTTATAAAAACAAGGAGGAACTATGGATCAACAAACTCAGGAGAGCAGCCAGGAGCAGGTCACTGCTTCCGAAAACATCTCTCCCATCAAAAAGAAAAAGAAGAAAAAAGGGCTGATCATTTTTCTTGTAGTCCTGCTGATTGCCGCTGCCGCAGGCGCAGGCTGTTACTTTATGGAACGCCAGAAGCCTGTCTCCACAGTCAAATCATTCCTGGAGCATGTGCGCACTATGAATTTTGAGGGAATGAAATCCCTGCTTCAGAGTAATGACATGTCCGCTCTCGACAACGCAGATATTACAAATGAAGCTTATCATGCATTTTTCCAGGGCGTCAATCAGAAAATGACCTATGAGATCAAAAAAACAGATTTCAGCCTTGCCAATGGAACTGCCACTGTCACAGCAAAAATCAAATACATTGACGGTTCTGATATTTACAAGGAAACCATTACCGAATTTTTAAAGCAGATCGTCTCCACTGCCTTTTCCGGTCAGGAGCTTACAGAGGAACAGACCCAGCAGAAGCTTGCCGCTCTTCTGGAAGAAAAATCAGCAACTGTGAAAGACAAGTTTGCAGAAGCAGAAATTTCCTATCCTCTTATTAAAGCAGGAGGACAGTGGAAGATCGTATCTCTGGATACAGAAACCGTTCGCATAATGTCCGCAAACTTTACGAATGTACAGGACGAGATCAATCAGTCTCTGGAAGAAATGGAAACTTCCGAAACACAGCCTGAGCAGGAAGCGCCTCAGGCATCTGCAGACGGCAAGATCGATATGAGCAATGACAAATTTACCATTCACTATAAACAGCACCGGGTGACAACTGATTTTGCCGGAGCTCCATGTCTTCTTGTATATTATGATTACAGCAATAACGGCTCTTCCGCTTCCAGCGCCATGGTTGATGTCAATCTCCAGGCTTACCAGAACGGCAATCTCCTGGAACCTGCAATTCCGGAATCAGATGACGAAGCCATTGATCAGTTTATGACTGAGGTGCAGCCGGGACAGGCAGTTACTGTATGTCAGGCCTTTACACTTCAGGATGAATCCGACGTAACGCTTCAGGCAGGTGAGGCATTCAGCTTCGGCGGAGGAACCGTTGTCTCTCAGGTACTGAAAATCAAATAATTTTTTCAAGATATTCGCAGCTGAAAATGCTGCGAATATTTTTTTGTTTTTTCGGAATACTATCTGCATGAAAGGATGGTGACTTATGGATAATAAATTTTTGCAGTATTTTGCTCTGACCATTACTATTATAGGTGCAGTCAACTGGGGACTGATCGGCTTCTTTAATCTGAATCTGGTGGCTCTGATCTTCGGAAGCATGAGCTGGCTGTCAAGGATCGTTTATGGGCTTGTCGGTCTCTGTGGTCTTTATCTTCTTTCTTTATATGGAGTGATCGGACAGGAAAGGCGGGAAATGTAATGGCAGCAGATACTGAAAACAAAACCACGATGTCTCATTGTACTGCAGCTCCTGCAGAGCTTCCGGAAAACTGCCTGGAAAAAATCCGGGATTTCGAAAGAGAGCTGAACAAACAGGGATATTGGAATATTGCTCTTGTGGCCTATCAGATAAAAGAATAAAGAAAAAAAGAGTCAGGAACCAATTCCTGACTCTTAAGAGCGATAGACGGGGCTCGAACCCGCGGTCTCGACCTTGGCAAGGTCGCGCGT
>OHQZ01000238.1_pt1 | contig 27086 bp, 29 predicted proteins | sample 1578281 | NCBI WGS metagenome assembly OHQZ01 (sample SAMEA3879589, study PRJEB24766) | human gut metagenome | biome: human-associated habitat; feature: feces | place: USA | collected 1985/1987
ATATTCCATAGGAAAATTCTTCCTTTGGATGCAGTGTTTTCCAGCGGGTAATGATATGTCCGTCTGAAATGGACACAATCGTATCATTTTTTAAGTGAATACATTCTGAAGGAATGAGGCGTTTTCGGTAAAGTTCAGGCATAGACCATCCTCCTGTAAAAGTAATTTGTGTAAAATTGTTTCACAACCAAAGTTTATGGGCAAATTATAGCAATTTTTATAGGAAAATTCAATGTAAATGAAAATATTTCTAAAATAAATGCACAAAAATAAATGGACTTTTTTGTCGAGAAATGTTATTATATTAACAAGCATATAGGTCGAAAGGAAAAAATATGAGTGGAAAGGGTTCACCGTATCGGAATATTGTCCTGATTTCGCAGATTGGTATTAATATGCTTGTTCCTGTGTTTATATGTGTAGCGGTCGGTGTATGGCTGGATAACAGATTTCATACATGGTTTACGCTTCCATTGCTGATATTGGGGATTGCCGCGGGAGCCAGAAATGCTTATGCACTTGCGATGGATACTATCAGGATGGACGAAAAAAGACGGAAAAAAGAACAGGAGGAGCAGATTCAGGAAGTTCTGCGAAAGGCGAAGGATGAGAAAAATCATCGACAGGATTAAAGAGTTAAATGAAGTGCTTCCGGAAGTGTTTCTGGTAGATTTGCTTTATCTGCTGGCAGGAGAGCTGGTTATCTGGTTTTTGGTACCCAATAAGCAGATGTGTGCTGTGGGATTTCTTATGGGTGTAGTCTATTCCATATTTTCATCTGTTCATATGAGTTTTCGGATTCGTAAGATTGTTTACGGTCACGCGAATGAATCAAAGACCCTGCTTATCGGATATTTTATCCGTCTTGCAGTGATGCTTGTACTGTTTACAGTATTATATCTGTTTCATATCGGCGATTTATTGTGTGCGCTGATAGGAATGTTTTCTATGAAAGTATCGGCTTATTTACAGCCGTTTACTAATAAAATATTATCAAAAAAAGGAAGGTGAGAAAGTGGGAAGCACAATGATGACATCATTGGTGGCATGCGACAGCAGTTTTATGATTAAGTCGCTCTGTTCATTCCGGATACCCGGGGTTGATTATGACTTCAGTATCAATACCACCCATGTGGCGATGCTTTTAGTGTCTTTGTTTATCCTGATTGTTGCGATTATTGCAAGAGTCAAGATTAATAAAGCAAACGCATCGGATACGCCGGGAATGTTCCAGAATATTATTGAGCTGGTTATAGAGATGCTTGGCAGCATGGTTGATGGAATTATGGGTAGGAATGCCAACAGATTTGTAAATTACATTACAACCCTGTTTATCTTTATCATAATTTCAAACATTTCAGGGCTTTTTGGTCTTCGACCACCAACGGCAGACTACGGTGTTACATTAGCACTGGGTCTGATTACATTTGTACTGGTACAGTTTAACGGTATTAAAAAGAATCACGTTGGGCACTTTACAGCATTGTTTCAGCCAATATGGTTTTTATTCCCAATTAATTTAATTGGTGAGTTTGCTGTACCGCTGTCTCTTTCACTGCGTTTGTTTGGTAATGTTATGTCAGGAACCGTCTTAATGGGCTTGATTTATGATCTGCTCGGACCGTATACGGTAGCGTATCCGGCCCTGCTGCATGCTTATTTTGATTTGTTTTCAGGCTGCATTCAGGCATACGTATTCAGTATGTTGACGATGGTTTATGTCAACGACAAGATTGCCGACTAAGGGCAAAATATTATTCTATTTAAATGGAGGAAATGAAACATGAATATTAGTGGACAGGAATTTATTCAGGCTATGTCAGCAATTGGTGCCGGTATCGCAATGATCGCCGGTGTAGGTCCTGGTGTTGGTCAGGGTATCGCAGCAGGTCACGGTGCAGCTGCAGTAGGTAGAAATCCGGGTGCAAAGTCTGATATCACATCAACAATGTTACTTGGACAGGCCGTTGCCGAAACAACAGGTCTTTATGGTTTCGCCGTAGCGATTATCTTAATGTTTGTACAGCCATTCAAAGGTTAATGCCAACAGATAAGTGTAGAAACATTTAAGCTGGCAGGAAGGAGGCTAAAAACTTGAATAATTTAGGTACATTTGTCGCTTTGGCAGAAGGCGGGCGATTATTTGGACTTGATTTGCAGCTTCTTCTCGACGCAGCAATCACTGCGGTGAACGTATTTATTCTTTTTATTCTGCTTTCTTATATTTTGTATAATCCGGTACGGACGATGCTTAAGAAAAGACAGGATAAGATTACAAGCGACAGAGAAACCGCTGAATCCGACAAGGCAGAGGCTCTCGCATTAAAGAAAGAATATGAAGAGAAGTTAAAAGCAGCTGATAAAGAAGCTGAAAGTATCCTGAGTGAAGCAAGAAAAGTTGCCATGCACAATGAGCAGAAGATTGTTGATGAAGCAAAGCAGGAAGCTGCACGAATCATTGAGCGCGCAAATGCGGAAGCAGAACTTGAGAAACAAAGAGTTGCAGACGAAGTAAAACAACAGATTATTTCAGTTGCTGCTGTAATGGCGTCAAAGTTTGTTGCAAAAGCAATGGATGATCAGGAAAATGATGCTCTGATTGAGCAAACTTTAAATGAAATGGGTGAGAATACATGGCTAAGTTAGTATCAGCAACTTATGGTGATGCGTTATTTGAACTTGCCGTGGAGGAATCCAAAGTAGATTCATTGTATGCGGAAGCAACAGACTGTTTGAAGGTTTTTGAAGAAAACAGCGAGCTTGGCAGATTACTGAATCACCCTAAGATTGATAAGAGTGAAAAAGAAAAGGTTATTGAAAATGCTTTTGGACAGTTTGTTTCAAAGGATATAACCGGTCTGCTTGTGCTGATGGTTTCAAAAGACAGGCAGAAACAAATTATGGAAACACTCCGGTATTTTATCGGCAAAATCAGAGAATATAAAAAAATCGGCAGCGCGGTAGTATCTACAGCAAAGCCGCTGACAGCCGCACAAAAAGAAAAAGTGCTTTCCAGACTGCTTGCAACGACAGGGTATGTGGATTTTGAGATTGATTATATCGTAGATGAGTCCCTCATCGGCGGTATGGTAATCCGGATCGGTGACAGGGTCGTAGATAGCAGTATAAAGACAAAATTAGACGAGTTTGCAAAGGATTTGAAAAAAATCCAGCTGGCATAACTTGTACATTAATAGAAAGAGGGTGCGTTGGCTCCATGAATTTAAGACCGGAAGAAATCAGCTCGGTAATTAAAGAGCAGATCAAAAGATATTCTACGGAACTCGAAGTATCTGACGTCGGTACGGTTATTCAGGTAGCAGATGGTATCGCCCGTATTCATGGCCTTGAAAAGGCGATGCAGGGTGAACTTCTGGAATTCCCGGGTGAAGTATACGGCATGGTTTTAAACCTGGAAGAAGATAACGTTGGTGCGGTTTTACTTGGTGATTCAAGAAACATCAACGAAGGAGATACCGTAAAGACAACAGGCCGAGTTGTAGAGGTTCCTGTTGGCGATGCGATGTTAGGTCGTGTCGTAAACGCACTGGGACAGCCAATCGACGGCAAGGGACCGGTTAATACCGAAAAGTTCCGTCAGATTGAACGAGTTGCCTCAGGTGTTATTACAAGAAAATCCGTAGATACACCGTTACAGACAGGTATCAAAGCGATTGATGCCATGGTACCAATCGGACGTGGACAGCGAGAATTAATCATCGGTGACCGTCAGACAGGTAAGACTGCCATTGCGATTGATACAATCATTAATCAGAAAGGTCAGAATGTAAAGTGTATTTACGTTGCAATCGGACAGAAGGCTTCAACCGTAGCTTCGATTGTAAAGACATTAGAAGAATATGGCGCGATGAGCTATACAACAGTAGTTGCATCTACTGCCAGTGAACTTGCACCGTTACAGTATATTGCACCATATGCCGGATGTGCGATTGGTGAAGAATGGATGGAACAGGGACAGGATGTACTTGTTGTCTATGATGACTTGAGCAAGCACGCAGCTGCATACCGTACACTTTCCTTACTCCTTAAAAGACCACCAGGACGTGAGGCTTACCCTGGTGATGTATTCTACTTACATTCAAGACTCTTAGAGAGAGCTGCAAGAATGTCAGATGAGTACGGCGGAGGTTCCCTGACTGCGCTTCCGATTATCGAAACACAGGCAGGCGATGTTTCTGCATATATTCCGACAAACGTTATTTCTATCACAGATGGTCAGATTTATCTGGAAACAGAAATGTTTAATGCCGGATTCAGACCTGCTATCAATGCCGGTCTTTCTGTATCACGAGTTGGTGGTGCTGCCCAGATTAAGGCGATTAAAAAGATTGCAGCGCCAATCCGTGTGGAACTGGCACAGTACCGGGAACTGGCATCTTTTGCTCAGTTTGGTTCAGAACTGGATGCAGATACAAAGGAAAAGCTCGCACAGGGTGAAAGAATTAAGGAAATGTTAAAGCAGCCGCAGTATCAGCCAATGCCTGTTGAATATCAGGTCATGATTATTTATGCGGTTACGAAGAAGTATGTCATTGATGTTGCAGTAGACAGAATTCTCGATTTCCAGAAAGGATTGTTTGAACTGATTGATACAAAGTATCCGCAGATTCCGGAAACAATCCGTACAACAAAAGTGCTTGATGAAGAAACAGAAAAAGCTTTAATCAGTGCGATTGAAGAATTTAAGAAAACTTTCAAATAATAGCGAAGCTTAGAATGGAGGTAATTGATTATGGCCTCAATGAGAGACATAAAAAGGCGTAGAGACAGTATTCAAAGTACCGGTCAGATTACCAAAGCCATGAAGCTCGTTTCCACTGTAAAACTTCAGAAAGCGAAGGGAAAAGCAGAGAGCACAAAACCGTACTCCGATTTAATGTATGAAACTGTGAGCAATATTCTTGCAAAGTCAGGAAATATTAACCACAAGTTTTTAAAAGCAGGAGATTCCAATAAAAAAGCGGTGATTGTGATTACTGCAAACAGAGGACTTGCAGGCGGCTATAACAACAATATAGCCAAGCTCATTACAAATAGCGATATCCCGAAGGAAGATGCATATATTTATGCAATCGGACGCCGATGTACACCGATGCAAAAGAAATCTGCAATGAAGTGCTGGAGCTTTTCACAAACGGAGAAATTGGCGAAATCTATCTTTCTTATACATCCTTTAAGAACACCGTTGTCCACGAACCAAAACTCATTAAGCTGCTTCCGGTTGAACCGGAGCAGCAAAAAGAGGGCGGTACAGAAAGCACGGCACTGATGAACTATGAGCCGGATGAAGATGAGGCACTAAATATGATTATACCAAAGTACATCTGCAGTTTAATCTATGGTGCGCTTGTTGAATCCGTAGCGAGTGAGAACGGTGCCCGTATGCAGGCGATGGATAGTGCTACAAGTAATGCAGAAGAAATGATTTCAGACCTGTCATTGAAGTTTAACAGAGCACGTCAGGCTTCAATTACCCAGGAACTGACAGAGATTATTTCCGGTGCAAACGCCATAGAGGGATAAAAAGTGAAACCGCATCAATGATGCAGCATGGAGGTAAAGAATGGCAGAAAGAAATGTTGGTAAAATTACTCAGATTATCGGTGCCGTACTGGATATTAAGTTTCCGGAAGGCGCACTGCCAGAGATTAATTCAGCAATTGATATTCAGACAAAAGATGGCGGCAGGCTCGTAGTTGAGGTTGCGCAGCATCTGGGTGATGATACGGTAAGATGTATCGCCATGGGTCCGACAGACGGACTTGTCAGAGGTATGGAAGCAGAATCTACAGGTTCTGCTATTTCCGTACCGGTTGGTGAAGAAACTCTCGGCAGAATGTTTAATGTTCTGGGTGAACCTATAGATAATAAACCGGCTCCTGAAGTGAAACAGCACATGCCGATTCACAGAAAGGCACCTACTTTTGCAGAACAGTCTACAACAACAGAAATGCTTGAAACAGGTATCAAGGTTGTTGACTTACTGTGCCCTTACCAGAAGGGTGGTAAAATCGGTCTGTTCGGTGGTGCCGGTGTAGGTAAGACGGTATTAATTCAGGAACTGATTCGTAATATTGCAACAGAGCACGGCGGATATTCCGTATTCACTGGTGTAGGCGAACGTACCCGTGAAGGTAACGACCTTTACTATGAAATGAAGGAATCCGGCGTTATCGAAAAGACAACCATGGTGTTCGGACAGATGAACGAACCACCTGGAGCCAGAATGAGAGTTGGTTTAACAGGTCTTACAATGGCTGAGTATTTCCGTGATCAGGGCGGTAAGGATGTACTTCTTTTCATTGATAATATTTTCCGTTTTACACAGGCTGGCTCAGAGGTTTCCGCACTTCTTGGACGTATGCCTTCCGCTGTAGGTTATCAGCCAACTCTGGCTACTGAGATGGGTGCCCTTCAGGAGCGTATCACTTCTACCAGAAAGGGTTCTATCACATCTGTACAGGCTGTTGTACCTGCCGATGACCTTACAGACCCGGCTCCGGCTACCACATTTACCCATCTGGATGCGACCACAGTACTTTCCCGTGAGATCGCCAGCCAGGGTATTTATCCGGCAGTGGATCCGCTTGATTCCACCAGCCGTATCCTTTCCCCGGAGGTAGTTGGACAGGAGCATTATGAGATTGCACGTGCAGTACAGAGAGTTCTGCAACGTTATAAAGAACTGCAGGATATTATTGCAATTATGGGTATGGATGAGCTTTCAGAAGAGGATAAGCTGACAGTAAGCCGTGCACGTAAGGTGCAGCGTTTCCTGTCACAGAGCTTCTCTGTAGCAGAGCAGTTTACAGGTATGCCGGGACAGTACGTTCCGCTGAAAGAGACTCTCCGTGGATTTAAGATGATCCTGGATGGCGAGTGCGACAGTATTCCAGAGAGCTGCTTCCTGTTTGCCGGAACTATTGACGATGTATTTGAGAAAGCAAAAAATAACCAGAATCAGTAAAGGAGGCTGCCTATGAGGATATTTCCCCTTAGAATCGGTACCCCCGACGGCATGCTTTTTGAGGGAGAGGTGCAGCGCATTGTGTGCCGCAGCATTACCGGTGATCTGGCAATCCTGGCAGGACACTGCAACTTCTGTACCGCTCTTGGAATGGGCGAGGCCCATGTGATACTGGAGAATGGCACCAGCCGCAGTGCAGCCTGCATCGGTGGCATGCTCACCGTAATGGATGGCAATTGCAGTCTTCTTGCAACCACCTGGGAATGGCAGGAGGACATCGACGCCGACCGCGCTGGAAAAGCCAAAGAGCGTGCCCAGGAAAAGCTGGCCAAGGGTGGACTTTCCGATAAGGAATACAAGATCGTTGAAGCCAAGCTGCAGAGGGCGCTGGTGAGACTTAGTGTGAAAAGTTAAGGAATAATGAAAGAGGACAGTTTTGCCTGGAAAATGGTGTTTAAGGTGAGACTGTTCTTTTTATGTATAAAAGTTTGCGGACACCAATACATTGGTCTCTGTTACTGCGAAAAAATCGTAAATTATCACCAATGATTTATTTTCGACTTTAAAACGTCAAATTCCCATCACATAAAAGCGTTGACATAAAAGTGTGGGCGCGTTACAATAAGATATCGGGAAAAATATGAAAAAGGGCTGGATATAACCGGTCCTTTTTATTACTTTCCAACAAAAACAAAGCCTGGAAGGTGCAGCTGCCAGGCACTATAAAATGAAAAAGAAAACAAGTGGGACGATTTGAAAGAACGAGAAACATTTGGATCACGGCTGGGATTTATCCTGGTCTCTGCAGGATGCGCCATTGGACTTGGAAACGTGTGGAAGTTTCCGTATATGGCGGGAAAATATGGTGGAGCGGCATTTATTCTGATTTACCTGATATTTCTGGTTTTGTTGGGATTGCCAGTACTGGTATGTGAATTCGCAGTAGGACGTGCAAGCCGTAAAAGCACGGCAAGGGCATTTCACGACCTGGAACCAGAGGGCGCCAACTTCCATAATTTCAGCTACATGAGCATGGTTTCCAACTATGTGCTGATGATGTTCTACACCATGGTTGCAGGATGGATGCTTTACTACTGTTATGCAATGGCAGCCGGCAAACTGGACGGGAAAGATTCTGCACAGGTGGCAGACTATTTTACAGGACTTCAGGATTCAGCTGGTACAATGACTTTATGGATGATCATTGTAGTTGTTTTATCCTTCGGAGTGTGCTCTTTGGGAGTGCAGCGTGGCCTGGAGAAAATCACAAAAGTAATGATGATATGTCTTCTGGCACTGATCGTAGTGCTTGCGGTTCATTCTCTTACGCTTGACGGAGCGATGGAGGGAGTGAAATTTTACCTGGTGCCGGATTTTGCCGCTATGGCCGAGATCGGAGTCGGAAATGTGATCTTTGGGGCACTGTCGCAGGCATTTTTTACATTAAGTATTGGTGCAGGCTCTATGACGATTTTCGGAAGCTATCTTGGAAAGGATAGATCCCTTCTGGGAGAATCTCTGCATATTACTTATGTCCTTTGCCTCCCTGTCTACTGTAATTGCGGTTTTCGAGAATATTATATCCTATTCAATGGACAGAAAAGGCTGGAGCCGTGGAAAAGCTGTTATAGTCAACATGGTGGCAATGATCCTTCTTTCTCTGCCGGCAGTATTTGGCTTCAACATTTTGTCAGGAATACAGCCGCTTGGAGCAGGAACGAACATCATGGATCTGGAAGATTTCATTGTATCCAATAATATTCTTCCACTGGGTTCTGTAGTATTTGTAATGTTCTGCGTGTCCAAATATGGCTGGGGCTGGAAGCGCTTTATTAAAGAGGCGGATACCGGAGAAGGGCTGAAATTCCCTGCAAACGTACAGAAATACATGCTGTATGTGATTCCGGCGATTGTAGTTGTGATTTATCTGAAAGGATATTATGATATGTTCAGCCCGAAGGGACCGGTTGTGCTGACCGTGTGGATGCTTGTGAGTCTGCTGGTACTGGGACTTGTAGGATGGATTATATTTGGAAAAAATAAGACGAAATAATAGAGAAATCTTAATAAGAAATAAGCAAAAGAGGAGTGACATAAAATGATAGCAGAAAAAATGAAACCATATGTAAAAAACAATTCTGCAATCCGTATGATGTTCGAGGAAGGCAATCGCCTTCGCGCGATTTACGGACCGGAAAATGTATTTGATTTCAGCCTTGGAAATCCTAGTGTTCCCGCACCGGATTGTGTCCGTCAGGCCATTATTGATCTGGTAAATGAGGAAGAGCCGACAGTTCTCCATGGCTATATGAGCAATGCAGGATTCGAGGATGTTCGCCAGACAATTGCAGAGTCCCTGAACCGTCGATTTGGCACTTCTTTTACAGCAAAAAATCTGATCATGACAGTTGGTGCAGCCAGCGGATTGAACGTAGCATTTAAGACAATCCTGAATCCTGGAGAAGAGGTGATCGTTTTTGCACCTTATTTTCTGGAGTATGGTGCATATGTACGCAATTATGACGGCAATCTTGTGGAAATTTCACCGGATACTACCACATTCCAGCCGAATCTGAAGGAATTTGAGGAGAAAATCACACCGAAGACCCGTGCTGTCATTGTGAATACTCCTCACAATCCGACTGGAGTTGTTTATTCAGAAGAAATAATTAGGAAACTTGCGTCAATTCTGGAAGCGAAGCAGAAAGAATTTGGCACAGTGATTTACCTGATTTCTGATGAGCCATATAGAGAACTGGCCTATGACGGCGTACAGGTACCCTATCTGACAAAATATTATGCAAATACAATCGTAGGCTATTCCTACAGCAAATCCCTTTCTCTTCCAGGTGAGCGTATCGGTTATCTGGTTATTCCAGACGGGGCAGACGGAAGCGAGGAACTGATCGCAGCAGCAGCCATTGCTAACCGTACTATCGGCTGCGTAAATGCTCCATCCCTGATCCAGAAAGTAATCGCGAAATGCGTAGATGCAGAGGTAGATGTGGCAGCTTACGACAAGAACCGCCTTGCTCTTTACAATGGACTGAAAAAACTGGGATTTGAATGTATCAAGCCACAGGGAGCGTTCTATTTATTCGTAAAATCTCCAGTTGCAGATGAAAAAGCCTTCTGCGAAGCTGGCAAAAAATACAATATTCTTATGGTGCCGGGAAGCTCCTTTGCCTGCCCTGGATATGTAAGACTGGCTTATTGTGTATCGTATGACACGATTATGAACTCTTTGCCCCAGTTTGGAAAATTAGCAGAAGAATTTGGGCTGAAAGCATGATTTCTGTGTACCGCGAAGCGTGTAGCAGTGAAGGTACTGAACCGTTACAATATGATATATAAAGTAAGGTTAAAGATATGCTGTTAAAGCTTAAAGCCTGTTTGAAAAATCAGTAAATGGGAGGAAGTTATGTCCAGTTTATATATCGTAATTCCGGCATATAATGAATCGGAGAATATTGAGAAAACCATTGATCAGTGGTACCAGGTAGTGGAACGCCATAACGACGAGGGGAAATCCAGACTGGTAATTATTAACGACGGAAGTAAAGACAACACCTATGAACTTCTGCAGAAATGCGCTGCTACAAGACCACTTCTTATCCCTCTGGATAAGCCAAACGGCGGTCACGGCCCTACAGTACTTTATGGATATCGCTATGCCATCCGGCAGAAAGCCGATTATATTTTCCAGACTGATTCAGACGGTCAGACGAACCCTGACGAATTCGAGCCATTCTGGAACCAGAGGGGCCGGTATGATGCAATAATCGGCAGCCGCGCTGTACGTGGCGACGGAAAATCCAGAAAATTTGTAGAGAATGTTGTATGCTTTCTGCTGAGAATGATCTTCGGTGTAAAAGTTTCCGACGCCAATGCACCGTACCGCCTGATGAAATCCAGCCTGGTAGCCAAATATATCGACAAACTCCCGGAAGACTTCAACATTCCCAACATTATGTTTACTACATACTTTGTCCACTACAAAGAAAAAGTACAATTCATAGACATCACCTTCAAACCCAGACAGGGCGGAACTAATTCCATTAATGTGAAGAAGATTGTGAAAATTGGCTGGAAGGCTGTGAAGGACTTCTATAAACTAAAGAAAGAGCTTTAGAGCTTGCTATATACAAAAAGAGCAGATAAATCTTACTCAACCTAAGATCTATCTGCTCTATTTTCTTATAATCCCTTACGCATTTTTCTTAATAGAAGCTCTCTTACGATCACGGGAATCCAGAATCTTCTTACGGATACGAAGGCTGCTTGGAGTAACCTCCAGAAGCTCATCTGTATCGATAAACTCAATAGCCTGCTCCAAACTGAGAACTCTTGGCGGAGTCAGTTTCAGTGCCTCATCAGCAGAAGAGGAACGAGTATTGGTCAGATGCTTGGTCTTGCAGACATTCAGCTCGATATCCTCTGCCTTGCCATTCTGTCCGATAACCATACCACTGTAAACCTTTGCGCCAGGTCCGATAAATAAAGTTCCACGCTCCTGAGCTGCAAACAGACCATAAGTAACAGCCTCGCCGCCCTCGAAAGCAATCAGGGAACCCTGTTTACGATACTGGAAATCTCCCTTATATGGAGAATAGCCATCAAAAATAGTATTGATAATACCAGTTCCCTTTGTGGAAGTAAGGAAATTTCCTCGGAAACCAATCAGTCCACGGGAAGGAATGTGGAACTCAAGACGAACGGAACCGTCGCTTGCAGTGCTCATTCCCTGCAGTTCACCCTTACGCTCGCTGAGCATCTGGATAACGGTACCGGAAAATTCCTCCGGAACATCAATGTAGGCAATTTCCATTGGCTCTAATTTCTTGCCACGTTCATCAATTTTGTAAAGTACCTCTGGCTTGCTGACTGCAAATTCATATCCCTCACGTCTCATATTCTCAATAAGAACGGAAAGATGAAGCTCACCACGTCCGGAAACCTTAAAGCACTCAGTTGTCTCAGTGTCTTCTACGCGAAGGCTGACATCTGTGTTCAACTCTCTGTAAAGTCTGTCACGGAGATGACGGGAGGTGATGTATTTACCCTCCTGTCCTGCAAGCGGGCTGTCATTTACCAGGAAGTTCATGGCGATAGTCGGCTCAGAAATCTTCTGGAATGGAATTGCCTCCGGGTTATCTCCGCCGCAAAGGGTATCTCCGATATGAATTTCAGCAATACCGGAAATTGCAACAATTGATCCGATAGTTGCCTCTTTTACCTCAACTTTATTCAGACCGTCAAACTCATAAAGCTTGCTGATCTTAACCTTCTGTTTTTTGTCCGGATCGTGGTGGTTCAGAAGAGTAAGCTCCTGGTTTACGGCAATAGTGCCGCTCTCAACCTTACCAACGCCGATACGTCCAACATATTCGTTATAATCAATGGTACTGATCAGTACCTGTGTGTCTGCATCCGGGTCTCCCTCCGGAGCCGGAATGTATTTCAGAATAGCCTCAAACAGCGGCTCCATGTTCTCTGGTGTATCCTTCAGATCCAGAACAGCGTGTCCTGTTTTTGCAGATGCATAGAGGAATGGGCAGTCGAGCTGCTCATCGGAAGCACCAAGATCCATAAGAAGTTCCAGAACCTCGTCAACAACCTCGTCTGGCCTTGCTTCTGGACGGTCTATCTTATTAATGCAGACGATTACGTGCAGATCCAGCTCAAGAGCTTTTTTCAGAACGAATTTGGTCTGAGGCATAGCGCCTTCGAAAGCGTCAACCAGAAGGATAACGCCGTCTACCATTTTCAGTACACGCTCAACCTCGCCGCCGAAGTCAGCATGTCCTGGGGTATCGATAATGTTGATCTTTGTGTCTTTGTAATGAACTGCTGTGTTCTTGGAGAGAATTGTGATACCACGCTCTCTCTCAATATCGTTGGAGTCCATGACACGTTCCTGAACCTCCTGATTGGCACGGAAAACACCGCTCTGTTTCAGAAGCTGGTCTACCAGAGTGGTTTTACCATGGTCAACGTGGGCAATGATGGCTACGTTACGTACATCTTCGCGTTTCGTCTTCATAAAAATCGAAATCCTTTCTTTATCGGGCAGAGGGATTCTGCCTCTTTCTTTCCATATTAATGTAGTTTCTTCTTTATATTGTCCAAAACCTCAGTTTACCACATTTTTCGCGAATTACAAGGTGTTGAAAAAAAATTTTTGAATTTCTATGAAAAAAATATTTTAAATTTCTGGTTCTAAACAGGGTGATTTTCTCATAGATATTATAGACCAACAAGTAAGACAAGTATTATATGTCTGCAGAAAAAAGTGAAAATAAGGAAGGAGAACTACAACATGGCAGATAAAATTATTGAAAACAATCAGGTTTCCATCACGGGAAAAATCGTTACAGGTTTCACATTCAGCCACCAGGTTTACGGAGAAGGATTTTATACCATGGATCTTCTGGTAAAGAGGCTTAGCGATTCTGAAGACAGGATTCCGGTGATGGTATCTGAAAGGCTGGTGGACGTTACCCAGGATTACGTGGGACAGTATGTGGAAATTCACGGACAGTTCCGTTCCTATAACCGTCATGAAGAAAAACACAACCGGCTGGTGCTTTCCGCATTTGCACGGGAATTAAAATTTCTGGAAGAAGAGGATTCTCTGGCACCGGTAAACCAGATTTTCCTGGACGGATATATCTGTAAGCCGCCTGTTTACCGGAAAACACCGCTGGGAAGAGAGATTGCCGATCTGCTTCTTGCAGTGAACCGACCTTATGGAAAATCAGATTACATACCGTGTATTTGCTGGGGACGAAATGCCCGCTATGCTTCAGCCTTTGAAGTGGGTGGTCATGTACTGATCTGGGGCAGGATCCAAAGCAGGGAATACATGAAGCGCATCGGGGAAAATGAGACACAGAAGAGAATCGCTTATGAGGTATCGGTGAGCAAGCTGGAGTATGTGTAAACCAACCGAAGTGGCGGGAAATACGCCATGGTCTGCCAGTTACTTTATGGAAGGCAACCAGCCCGATTTTTCTCCAAGTTTCTTCTGCTTGCATTTCTGCTGGTTTTGCGGTAATATAAGCATATTAAAAATGGCGCAGTTTGCGGTTCTTATTTGCAAAGCGCGATATCTGGAATATAATGAACGGTATCATTTGCGGAGACGGCATTGCGAGGAATGTTATTGATCTATGGCAGACGGTAACATTATTTTTAACAATAAGAGGAATCAGTATGGAAAAAGAAATAACAGAAGTATATTGCGGAAATGGCAGAGGTAAGACCACACTGGCAATTGGTCAGGCACTGCGGGCATCTTCTCAGGGCAAAAGTGTGATCATCATTCAGTTCCTGAAAGGAAATGAACGGCGTGAGCTGGACTTTCTGGAAGAACTGGATCAGCTGGATATCAAGATCTTCCGCTTCGAAAAGATGGAGAGCTGTTACGACCAGTTGAATGAGGAAGAGCAGGCTGAAGAGGAGCGCAATATTCTCAATGGTTTAAATTTTGCCCGTAAAGTGATTGCTACACAGGAATGTGATTTCCTGGTACTGGATGAAATTCTGGGACTTCTGGATAAGCATATTGCTACTGTTGATATGGTTGTCGGGCTTTTGAAACAGAAGGACGAATCCATGCATTTGATACTTACGGGAAATCGGGTAGACCCTGGCATTTTGGATTATGTGGACAGTGTGACTACCATTACCACTCTTGGAAGAGAGCAGAACTCATGATAAGGATGAATAGGAGGAAATAATATGGCAATTTTCAAAGGTGCAGCCGTTGCAATTGTAACCCCGATGCATGAAGATGGAAAGGTAAATTATGAGAAACTGGAAGAACTTCTGGAATATCAGATTGCGAACAGCACAGATGCAATCGTTATCTGTGGCACTACAGGCGAGTCTTCTACATTGACACATGGAGAACATCTCCAGACCATCAAATTTGCAATTGACAAGGTAGCTGGAAGAGTTCCTGTTATTGCAGGTACCGGTTCTAATTGCACAGAGACTGCAGTTATGATGTCTCAGGAAGCTGCTTCTTATGGCGCTGATGCACTTCTGATTGTGACTCCATATTACAACAAGGCAAGCCAGAAGGGTCTTATCCGTCATTATACAGAGATTGCCAATTCTGTACCGGAAACTCCGATCATCATGTATAATGTGCCAAGTCGTACAGGTTGCAATATCCAGCCTGCTACAGCAGTTGCTCTTGCGAAGAATGTGAAGAACATTGTGGGAATCAAGGCTGCAAGCGGAGATCTTTCCCAGATTGCCAAGATGATGTCCATGGCTGACGGAGCTCTTGAGCTCTATTCCGGAAATGATGACCAGGTACTTCCGATCCTTTCCCTTGGCGGACTTGGAGTAATCTCTGTTTTATCCAATGTTGCTCCGAAGAATACACATGACATGGTTATGAAATTTATGGAGGGAGACCTTGCTGGTGCTGCCAGACTTCAGCTTGAGGCTGTTCCGCTTATCAATGCACTGTTCTGCGAGGTAAACCCGATTCCGGTTAAGACTGCCCTGAACCTGATGGGCTGGAAAGTGGGACCGACTCGTATGCCTCTTTGTGAGATGGAGCCGGAGAATGAGGAGAGACTGAAAAAAGCTCTTGCTGATTATGGAATTAAGCTTGCATAAATAATGTTGAAATCCCGGACAGAGCCTGTCAGCTCTGGTGTGCGGCAGCATATTGTCTGACAGCGGCTGACGGGATTTCTTTGTAATATGTAAGCAGAGAAAAACAGAGCGCGTATATTGTTGAAATAATTTTTACAAGCTCGTTAATTTACAGTAAGAAAGGAAAAAATAAAATGGTTAAAATTATCATGCACGGATGTAACGGTCATATGGGACAGGTTATTTCCAATATTGTTGAGAAAGATGCAAATGCCCAGATCGTAGCAGGAATCGACATTGCAGACCAGGGGAAAAACAGCTATCCGGTATTCACAAACATTGACGATTGCCAGGTGGAAGCAGATGCTGTTATCGATTTTTCCTCCCCGAAGGCTTTTGATAAGCTGATGGACTACTGCGAGAAGAGAAATATGCCGGTAGTTCTTTGCACCACAGGTTTAAGTGAAGAGCAGCTTGCAAGAGTAGAGGAGAGTGCAAAAAAGATCGCCGTTCTGAAATCTGCCAACATGTCCCTTGGAATCAATACTCTTTTGAAACTGGTTCAGGACGCTGCCAAGGTTTTGGCAGCAGCTGGTTTTGACATGGAGATTGTAGAGAAGCACCACAACCTGAAAGTGGATGCACCAAGCGGAACTGCTCTTGCCCTTGCAGACAGTCTGAATGAGGCAATGGACAACCAGTATCATTATGTATATGACCGCAGCCAGAGAAGAGAGAAACGTGACGCTAAGGAGATTGGTATTTCCGCAGTTCGCGGAGGCTCTATTGTCGGCGAGCATGAAGTGATTTTTGCCGGACCGGATGAAGTGATTGAATTTAAGCACACAGCATATTCTAAGGCTGTATTTGGCAAGGGTGCTGTAGAAGCAGCGAAATATCTTGCCGGAAAACCAGCTGGAAGATATGATATGAGCAACGTGATCGAAGGTTAACAGAAATATACAAAAATTGTAAAATGCATACAAAATAATTGCTGAATTTATGGATTTACAGATAGCAATGTGTTTGCTATAATTCCATCATAAGTTGCAACGGAGCAAACTACTTAGAGAGTTTGCTCCGTTTTTTGCGTTTATGGTATGGCAGGTCAGAGTATTTGCTGATAAAGCATTTTTGCACTTGTTTCCATAACGTACCGAAACTTCATAAGAGAGAAATGCAATATCGCATTTCTGCCATGCAGAAAGGGCTGCCACAGGGCGGTCCTTTTTGCGTTAGTAAAGCTGGAAATTGGGATAGCATAACTGCGCAGGCTGTTATTGTCCACTTTGGAAATGATAACAGAAGACTATCTGTACCGGCGAGAGTCAGAGAGGAGAAATTATTATGAGAAAAACAGCAAAAGCAATGGCACTTCTTACAGCTGCTTCTATGATTATGACAGCTTTTACCCCGGTTTATGCAGAGAGTACAGACACAGAGGACACGGCAGCAGTTGACTGGGAAAACGGTGAAAATATTAAAGCAATTAAGGAGAAAGGTGTGATCACCGTCGCAACCGGAACTTATGTACCATTTGAATACAGAGATGATGACGACAATATTGTAGGTTTTGATATTGACCTGGCACAGTATATTGCAGACAAGCTTGGAGTTGACATGGAAGTGACAGATATGGAATTCCAGTCCATTGTTCCTTCTATCCAGAATGGGGAGTATGATTTTTCCATTGCAGCAATGTATAAGACAGACGAAAGATGCGAGGTTGTGGATATGTCCAAATCCTACTGCGACAGTGGTATGATCCTTGCCGTGAAAGAAGATTCAGAGTATGCAGATACCGTTAAGAGTCTGGCTGACTGCGATGGTCTGAAGGTTGCCGTAAAAGAGGGGGCAACTTCTTATAACGTAGCACAGAGCTTCCTGGATGAGAATCCGGATGTTTCCTATGAGATTGTTCAGTACAAGGATACAGTAGGATGCGTATCTGACCTTTTGGCAGGCCGTGTGGATGTTGTGGTAAACGATCTTCTGAACCAGAAGATTCTTTCCCAGGAATATGAAGGTGCCAAGATCGTGTGTGATCCATTTACCCATGCAGAGAACGCCATCGCCGTACAGAAGGGAAAAGATGATCTGCTTGCATTTATCAATGAATGTATTGACGAGTATTATGCAGACGGCACTTATGATACACTCTGGACAAAATGGATCGATGCTTCCGGCGAGGGAGAAGAAGCAGCTGCAGCAGAAGATGCGGAAACCGCTGAATAAAGCATAATAGTGAAAGGACTGAACAGTTACAATAAAACACAGATATGTTTCTATGCAGAAAGCGCGTTACTGGTCACTCCGTGACCAGTAATACCGGAAGAGTAAGGAAGAAAGGATAAACCGGCTATAATTACTGGCCACAGGGGAAATAGTATGGTAACATTGAAATGGTCACTTGTATTTGATAAAATGACATCACTGCTCCAGGGATGCGCAGTGACGATGGAAATATCGGTTCTCACACTTATTTTTGGTACGATTCTGGGTGTTGTGCTTGCGTTGATGAGGGACAGCCACATAAAAGTGGTATCCAGACTGGCACAGATGTACATCTGGATCTGGAGAGGAACCCCGCTGATGGTGCAGGCATTTCTGATCTATTTCGGTTTGCCAAACCTGGGCATTACTTTCAGCGCTATGACAGCAGGTGTGCTTTCCATGTCTTTAAATACAGGCGCATACATTGCAGAAATTGTCCGTTCCGGTATCCATGCTATTGACCAGGGGCAGAGAGAAGCAGCCAAAGCACTTGGAATGCCCTGGCATCTGGAAATGCTTCGAATTGTGGCACCGCAGGCAACCAAGATCTGCATTCTTCCTCTTGTAAACCAGTTTATTGCCACCATCAAAAATACCTCTATTTTGTCCGCCATCACTTTGACAGAGCTGACAAGAGAGGGAACCCTGATCGCTTATAATTCTTTCCATTATTTTGAGCCGTACATAGCTGTTGCGGTATTATATCTGATCCTGACAACTATATTTACCCAGATTGCAGGAGTTTTGGAAAGGAGGATGGCATAAATGGCAGAAGATGTTATTTTAAGTGTAAAAAATATCAGCAAAAGCTTTGGGGATCTTCAGGTGCTGAGGAAAATCAGTTTTGACATACATAAAGGGGAAAAGATTGCAATCCTTGGTCCCAGCGGTTCTGGTAAATCCACAATTCTTCGATGTATCAACCAGCTGGAAACCTACGACAGCGGTGAAATCAATTATATGGGAAAACCTGTGAATTCCGGTCAGGCGCTGCATGAGCTGCGGCAGCATATTGGAATGGTTTTCCAGAGATTTAACGTTTTTACCCATATGAGTGTGCTGCAGAATGTGATCGAGGCACCGGTCCATGTGAAAAAAGTTCCCAAACAGGAGGCAATTGCAAAGGCAAAAGATTTGCTGAAAATGGTTGGGATGGAAGGCAGGGAAGAGGCAATGGCAAAGAATCTTTCCGGCGGCCAGCAGCAGAGGGTTGCGATCGCAAGAGCAATGGCTATGAATCCGGAAGTGATCCTTTTTGATGAGCCTACCAGCGCACTGGATCCGGAGCTGGTTGGAGAGGTCTTAAGTGTTATCCGTAAAGTAGCAGCGGAAGGAGTATCAATGGTCATTGTCACCCATGAGATGAATTTTGCCAGAGAAGTAGCGGATCGGATTTTGTTTATGGAAGATGGCGTGATCGTGGAGGATGCGCCTCCGGAAGAGTTTTTTGAGCATCCGAAGAATGATCGTATTCGTCAGTTTATCAGGAAAGTTGAGGAAAGGTAATTCGGGATGGACTACATAATCAAAGATGGCTGGATCGTAAATGGGAAAAAGGAAAAGCCATTTTATGGAGATCTTGTAATAGAAAATGGGAAAATTGCGGAAGTGGGAACTCATGTGGAGATTCCAGCCGATTTTCCAAAAGAGCGTGTTTTGAATGCGGCCGGTGGTTATATAACCCCCGGCTTCCTTGACATTCACAGACACGGAGACTGGCAGGCCTTTGGAAACGGGGATGATGAGCTTTTGAACCGGCAGGGACTGACGACGGTGGTGAATGGAAACTGTGGGCTTTCGGTGGCTCCGGCTGGGGAGAAATTTGGGAAAGAGATTGCCAGATTTCTCAGCAGTGTGACTGGGGATTTTCGTTGGGGAAAAGATGAAAATACAGATGATACCGAAGGTGTACTTTTCTCAAAAAAGAAAGAGGAGTCTTGCGGAATTTCGGAGAAAGAAATCGAGATAGCTGCTCTTAGAATTATGTCAACCATGTCCGCCTACTTGTCGGCTCTTGGAAAAGAAAAGCGCAGCGTCAACACTGGAATGCTTGCAGGAAATGGAACCATCCGCGCCAGTGTAAAAGGCTATGCTTCCGGGAAGCTTTCCAAGGAAGAATTACATCAGGTGTGGAAGGCAGTGGAGGAAGCTCTGTCGGCAGGAGCGCTTGGAATCAGCCTTGGAATTGCCTATGCCCCGGAATTTGAATATGACAGAGATGGGCTTGTGGAAGCACTGCAGCCCTTGAAGGGGACGGACATTCCCATTACCACCCATATCCGAAATGAAGGAGATGGAATCCTGCTGGCGCTGCAGGAGGTGATTTCTGTGGCGGAAAAGCTGCAGATTCCCTTGCATGTAAGCCATATGAAGTGTATCGGGCGGAAAAACTGGGGCGGGACTCCGGTGAAAATCCTGAAGCTGTTTGAACAGGCGGCAGAGCGGGGCGTGAAGGTGGATTTTGACCTGTATCCCTATCTGACTGGTTCCACCCAGCTGGTACATCTTCTTCCCCCACAGTTTCAGGAGGGAGGTACCGATGCAATCTGCGCAAGGCTGGCAGATCCGTTTTGCAGGAAAGAGATTACGAAGGTACTGAAGCAGCCTTCCGATATTTTTGAGAACATTGTAGAGCTGGTTGGTTTTGATATGATCTATGCCAGCACTTTACATACGGAGAAATTCGGCAGCTATGCAGGAATGTCTATTGCGAAGATCGCAGAGCAGTTTGGACAGGATCCTTATGATACCCTGTATGACATTCTCATGGAAGAGCGTTGCCAGGTTACCATGCTGGATACCATTGGCTCAGAGGAGGATATGCTGTATTTTTTGAAAGATGGCCGGGCAAATCTGATCTCAGATGCGATCTATCCCGCAGGGGGCAAATATCATCCCAGAGTTTACGGGGCTTTTCCGAAGCTTCTTACTGCTTACGTGCGTGATAAAAAGATTTTTTCCATAGAAGATGCTGTGTATAAGATGACAGCAAAACCGGCGCAGGTGCTGGGTCTCCCTCTGGGTACCCTGGAAAAAGGAATGCCCGCAGATATCAATGTATTTCATCTGGACCAGTTAAGCGTTCATGCAGATTTCCAGAATCCAAACCAGTATTGTACAGGATTTGATTATGTGCTGGTGAGCGGAGAGATTGCGGTAGCCCATGACGTGTGGAGAAATTCCAAAAGCGGCAGGATCGTGCGGAAACAACAGTGATAAGTGAAGAATGGAAATGTCCGGATTGATGGATTTTTAAAATGTAAATTTCTTCCAGAATAGTTTCTTTCTCATCTGTACATATTAGGAGCATACAGCAATGTTTACTGTTCGCAGGCTGAGTTCCGCCAGGTGGAACGGTCATTTTCGCGAAAGTGGACAGTAACGTGTTTTCAGCTGAAAATAAGAAAAGGAGACAGATGAGATGAAAAAAATGAAACGAATGCTCATAGGTACTTTGCTGGTATTTACATTATGTATGTTTACAGCCTGTGGAAATGACAATAACAATGCAGCGGATGAGGTTCAAAATAATGCAAATGAGGACGCCATTGATAAGGATAACGTGGAGAATGGAACTGCAGAGGATGAAAACATGGTGGATGACGCGGGCGACAGCGTAAATAATGGTGCAGACGGAGCTGGAACTGCTGATACCGCAGTACCAGATGATGCAGGCACTGCCGGAGATGCAGATGTTCCCGGTGATAATGTGACAGACAATAACAATTCCGTTTCCGGTGCTCTCGGAGAAGGTGTGGAAGAATTAGGTGATGGAGTAGCTGATGGTGTCCGTGATGTTGGTGAAGGTGTGGGCAACGCTGTAGAAGATGTTGGAGATGCTGTGGATAATGCAGCGAATGGAAGATAATAAAAAAATAGAGGTAAAATGAAAAGGTGTTGAATGAAGAGAGGTGTTTCATTCAACGCCTTTTTGTGATATGATTTCAATAAATTTGTGAGCAAAATACAGGATAGCTACAACTTAATTGCAATGCAAGAAAAGGAGGATCATCATGAAATTTCGTCCATGCATAGATATACATAATGGAAAGGTAAAGCAGATCGTAGGAGGAAGCCTGAAGGATGCGGGAAACCAGGCACAGGAGAATTTTGTGTCAGAGCAGGATGCAGCTTTTTATGCTTCCTTGTATAAAGAAAAAGGCCTGAAAGGAGGACATATTATCCTTCTGAACAGTGCGGATTCTGAATACTTCCAGGCTACAAAAGCCCAGGCCATGCTGGCCCTTGGCGCGTATCCAGGCGGTCTTCAGATCGGAGGCGGTGTAAACCCGGACAATGCGGCAGATTATCTTGCTGCTGGAGCCAGTCATGTGATCGTCACCTCCTATGTGTTCCGCGACGGTCATATTTCCTGGAAAAATATGGAGAAGATGGTAGATGCAGTCGGAAAAGAACACCTTGTCCTTGATCTCAGCTGTCGTAAAAAAGAGGATGCATACTATGTAGTCACAGACCGCTGGCAGAAATTTACAGAGGAGAAGGTAACTCTGGAACTGATGGAAAAGCTGGGTGCCTATTGCGATGAATTTCTCATCCATGCAGTGGATGTGGAAGGCAAGGCAAAAGGTATAGAAGTTTCTCTGGCGAAGCTTCTGGGAAAATACGAAGGCCATCCTGTGACCTACGCCGGCGGTGTTGGAAGCGTGGAGGATATCCATCTCCTGAAACAGGCAGCAGGAGGAAAATTGGATGTGACAGTAGGAAGTGCCCTGGATCTGTTCGGCGGCACCATACCATTTGAAAAATTGATAGGTAATTTATAAATGTGAAAAAATTCGTAATTTTTTCAGAAAATGATGTTAATTTTTAAAGTAATGTGTTATAATATACCCATCAAACAGCAAAGGGGATGGAAGCATGAAATTCATTATCAGCGGAAAGAACATCACAGTGACAGACGGGCTTCGTACAGCAGTAGAGGATAAGCTCGGTAAACTGGAAAGGTATTTCACTCCTGACACTGAAGTTGTCGTAACTCTTAGTGTAGAAAAAGAAAGACAGAAAATCGAGGTGACGATCCCGGTTAAGGGCAACATCATCCGTTCCGAGCAGGTCAGCAACGATATGTATGTATCAATCGACCTTGTAGAGGAAGTAATTGAACGTCAACTCAGGAAATACAAGAACAAGATCGTAGATAAGCAGCAGTCAGCTGCGAACTTCCAGAAAGCATATCTGGACAAGGATTATGAAGAGGACGAAGAGGTTAAGATCATTCGTACCAAGAAATTCGATATCAAGCCTATGTATCCAGAAGATGCATGTGTCCAGATGGAACTTCTTGGACATAATTTCTTCGTATTCTGCAATGCAGAGACTGATCAGGTGAATGTAGTTTACAAGCGTAAGGGGAATACCTACGGACTGATCGAGCCGGAGGATTAATAGAGATATATCCGTTTGAAAAATAAAACAGGTGAATAGGAAGGGCATGTGAAAAAACGAAAGTTTTTTCACATGCCCTTGTTTTTTTGCTTTGACGGAGCAGCTGGAATTGGTTTGGCACTGCTGCAGCTTCATCTGGCAGAAACGGATCAGTATCCTGTGACCAGATTTCTGGATGATCCGTTCCCTGATGAAAAAGTGATAAAAATTTGAATTTTAAAGTAATTCTTCAGCAAGCTCCCTGGCGGATAGTACGCGGACAGGGAGCTTGCTTTCGTCATAAATACTGTAGGCCAGAAAACCGGCTCCATTTTCCAATGGAAGGGTATGGGTGTGCATATCCGGATGCAGAGTAAGAATCTCCCGGAAATTTCCGGTGATCCCTTCTCCGGTAAGTTTGACGGCACTTTCCTTCATAGCCCAGATCCGGCAGAAATCCTGGGAGGACTTTAAGGAAAAAAGCTCCTCCTGGGTGCAGACTCTTCGGATAAGAGATTCCCGGGGCTCGGTGAGCGTCTGGATATCCAGACCAATTTCCCTGTCATGCAAGGCACAGCCTACGAAATTTCCGCTGTGGCTGAGATTAAAAAACGGCATATTTTCCCCTCGGAAAAATGGTTTCCCGGAAGTAGTCCGCTGGAAATCAGGAACTTCCCGAAATCCATATTCCTGTTTAAGTCCATAACGCAAAAGCAGCCAGGCCAGGGCAGATCGCTTCTGGTCTTCCGGCTGCTTAAAATGCAGTACATATTCCCGGCGTGCAACAGGCATTGAGAAAATTATCTGGTGAAGCAATTCGTTTGAAATTAAGTCCAGTTCCTGAAAAAGATAAATCATATAAAAATTCTCCTAAAACACAAAATAATTTGAGTGCTGATTTTGGGTATAAATTCATTTTACTTTAATATATCATATGGGAGACATATTTTGTTCATCAAATATTTATTGTTTTCCATGACAAAAAGTGTTAAAATAGACTGGTATGTTAAACAAAATAAATAATTTTAAATGAAATGAAATCAGTTATATTACACAATATAGCATCTAAAAAGATAGACAGGAGTATAAAAGCTAAATGAACATGTTTTCAAAAGTTTTCGGAACCCGCAGCCAGCGAGAGGTTAAGCGTATCATGCCTCTCGTTAAGAAAATTGAGGATCTGCGTCCCGAAATGCAGAAATTAACCGACGAAGAACTTCGTGGTAAGACAAGAGAGTTTAAGAAACGCCTGGAAGAGGGAGCTACTCTGGATGACCTTTTACCAGAGGCATTTGCTACCGTCCGTGAGGCTGCCAAGCGAGTACTGGGAATGGAGCATTTCGAAGTACAGCTCATCGGTGGAATCGTACTTCACCAGGGTCGTATCGCCGAGATGAAAACTGGTGAAGGTAAGACCCTTGTAGCTACATTGCCATCCTATCTGAATGCCCTGGAAGGCAAAGGTGTTCACGTTGTCACAGTCAATGATTACCTGGCGAAACGTGATGCCGACGAGATGGGACAGGTTCACAGATTCCTTGGGCTGACTGTAGGCGTAGTTCTGAACGACATGAAGCCGGAAGAACGCCGCGAGGCATATAACTGTGATATTACTTACGTTACTAATAACGAACTTGGATTTGACTATCTTCGTGATAACATGGTTATCTACAAGGAGCAGCTGGTACAGCGTGACCTTCACTACTGTATCATCGACGAGGTTGACTCCATTTTGATTGATGAGGCACGTACACCTCTGATCATTTCCGGTCAGAGTGGTAAATCCACCAAGCTGTATGAGGTTTGCGATATCCTTGCACAGCAGCTGGAGCGTGGAGAAGCCAGCCATGAGATGACTAAGATGGCAGCCATCATGGGTGAGGAAGTTATCGAGACCGGTGACTTTGTTGTAAATGAGAAGGATAAGATTGTCAATCTTACCGAGCAGGGTGTGAAGAAGGTTGAGAAATTCTTTAATATTGAGAACCTTGCAGATCCGGAGAACCTTGAGATCCAGCACAACATTATCCTTGCACTTCGTGCTCATAATCTGATGCACCGTGACCAGGATTACGTTGTAAAAGATGACGAGGTTATGATTGTTGATGAGTTTACCGGACGTATCATGCCGGGCCGTCGTTATTCGGATGGTCTCCACCAGGCAATCGAGGCGAAAGAGCATGTTAAGGTAAAACGCGAGAGCAAAACTCTTGCAACCATCACCTTCCAGAACTTCTTTAACAAATACGATAAGAAAGGCGGTATGACCGGTACTGCCCTTACTGAGGAGAAAGAGTTCCGTGATATCTATGCTATGGACGTTGTTGAGATCCCGACCAATAAGCCGGTTCAGCGTAAGGATTTAGACGATGCCGTATATATGACAAAGAAAGAGAAATTCAATGCAGTTGTCCAGTCTGTAAAGGAAGCTCATGAGAAGCAGCAGCCTGTACTGGTTGGTACTATTACCATTGAGACTTCTGAGCTCATCAGCCGTATGCTGAAGAGAGAGGGAATCCCGCACAATGTATTGAATGCCAAGTTCCATGAGCTTGAGGCTGAGATCGTAGCACAGGCTGGTCAGGCCGGTGCAGTTACCATTGCAACCAACATGGCAGGTCGTGGTACTGATATTAAGCTTGATGATGTATCCAGAGCAGCCGGCGGTCTGAAGATCATCGGTACAGAGCGTCATGAGTCCAGACGTATTGATAACCAGCTGCGTGGACGTTCCGGACGTCAGGGAGATCCGGGAGAATCCCGTTTCTACATTTCCCTGGAAGATGATCTGATGCGTCTGTTCGGATCTGAGCGTCTGATGAAGGTGTTCACTTCCCTTGGTGTAGCTGAGAATGAGCAGATCGAGCACAAGATGCTTTCCAATGCAATCGAGAAGGCACAGGAGAAGATCGAGTTTAACAACTTCGGTATCCGTAAGAATCTTCTTGATTACGACCAGGTTAACAATGAGCAGCGTGAGATCATCTACAAAGAGCGTCGCCAGGTACTGGATGGTGAGAACATGCGCGATGCCATCTACAAGATGATTACAGATATTGTAGATAATGCAGTAGATATGTGTTTCTCTGAGGATGTAGATTCTGAAGAGTGGGATCTGAATGAGTTCAACAGTGTTCTCCGTCAGATCATCCCAATCGAGCCGCTTACATCTGAGAAGGTTAAGGGTAAGAAAAAGAATGAGATGAAGCATTTGATCAAGGAGGAGGCTGTGAAGCTTTACGAGGCGAAGGAGTCCGAATTCCCGGAGCCAGAGCAGCTGCGTGAGCTTGAGCGCGTTATCCTTCTGAAGAGCATTGACAGCAAGTGGATGGATCACATTGATGACATGGAGATTCTCCGCCAGGGTATCGGTCTGACTGCTTATGGACAGAGAGATCCGGTTGTTGAGTACAAGATGGCTGCATTTGATATGTTTAACAGCATGATCACTTCCATTCAGGAGGACACCGTCAGGATGCTGTATCATGTTCATGTGGAGCAGAAAATCGAGCGTGAGCAGGTGGCTAAGGTTACTGGTACTAACAAGGATGATTCCAGTGTTCGTAAGCCGGTTCAGAGAAAAGAAATTAAGGTATATCCGAATGATCCGTGTCCTTGCGGAAGCGGTAAGAAGTACAAACAGTGCTGCGGCAGAAAGACTGCTAATGTTTAAATCAGAGTGACTATAGAGAGCGAATTTCCAGAGGCGGGAGGTCTTGGAAATTCGCTCTTTTGCTATTTAATTGGTTGGTCGTTATCCCGTACGCAATTTCACAATGTATATTCACCGCCGCGCGTCGCAACGTTCCGGCAAGCTAATGAC